>Ga0208764_10001520_pt1 | contig 14807 bp, 10 predicted proteins | sample ETNtaG_18_FD_185762 | JGI IMG/M metagenome (GOLD analysis project Ga0208764, IMG submission 185762) | Marine microbial and viral communities from oxygen minimum zone, Eastern Pacific Ocean - ETNP201302SV91 (SPAdes) (version 2) | ecosystem: Environmental > Aquatic > Marine > Oceanic ... | reverse complement strand
TATCCAGCGACTAATCGACCCGCTCGAAACAGCAGCAGCCGTCACCTATCTCTGTCTCCCATCGTCTAGCGCCATCCGTGGGGTGTCACTCGCAGTCGATGGCGGTAGAATGCGGTCGATCTGAGGATTGATTTCGATGAAATTCGACATCTTCTTCTCCATCTCGCAAACTCCGGACACATCCGGTTATATTCCAAGTGAGAGCGAGATGTTCGCAAATTTCCTCGACCAAGCCGAGAAGGCAGACGATCTTGGATTCGGCATTGGCTGGGTCGCCCAAGCTCATCTTTCAACCGAGGTGCAAAAGGGCAACTCAAAGCCTGTCGTCCCACATTACCCCGGCGAAGTTGGTCTTTGCACAGACTTCTTTCAAGTAGCAACGGCAATGTTAGCGCGCACGAAGAGGATAGAGGTTGGAAGTGCGGTCATGTCAATTCTGGCCAGCGGTGGCCCAATCCCTCAGGCCGAGCGCGTTGGCTCTTTCCTTGCTCTCCACGGCATGAATCCCGAAGAGCAGCGTAAATTGCACATCGGTTTCTCGGCCGGCCGCTTCGAATTCATGGCTCGCCCCTATGGCATCGTCCCACGCGACATCGTCGAAGAGGCATCATGGCCAGCACTGCGTGGACAAATCTTCGCCGAGGCATCAGAAATTTTCCTGCGGCTGCTAAATGGCGAAGTAATTTCCACCGAGATGATTCGCGAAACTATCCTCACCCGAGAAAACTTCCGCTCCAACGAAGATTGGGAACGAGTTCAGCAAGCAGCGCAACAATTGCACGGCCTTGATTCGGCGCCTGAATCAATCGAAATCGCGCCGAGATACAACTTCGAAGAGATCAAAACAATCCCTCAGAAATGGCGCCGAGACCTGTTGAACCTAGTACTCGGAAGCCACGATGCTCGTTTGCAAGAGGAGGTCAATCAGTGGGCCCCTGTGCAGGTGTTCAATCTCTCAATTACCCCTCCACATATCATCGAATCAACACATCAACGGATGGCTGAGCATTACCACCCCAATGGAGGCCCATGGACGCGCGACATGATGCCACGGACAATCATGGTCTTCGTCAACGATGAGAATGGTCTGACTGCGGAAGAGCGCAGCGCGGCGGCTCGCGAAGAGGCGAGGGCCGCGCTGACAACCTACTGGAGTGCATTGGAAGGGACAATCGATCCGGCCAAGGTAGAGCGAGCGACTGACAATGCGGTGATTGGTAATGTCGAGGAAGTCGCCGCTCAGATTCGTGAGCGATTCGACCCCGAAGATCGGTTGATGTGCTGGTTCGATTTCTTCAATCATGATTCAGAGAGAGTCCAACGCAACATGGAGGCATTCATGACGAAGGTCGCTCCGGCAGTGAACGGAGGGGTCGAATGAGCGCGCGCAAGAATGAGCAGCCGTCCAGCGTCGCTCCCGGTCGACCGGGGTCGGCCGTATTTCCAACGAATCCACTCGGCGAGAAGCATGAGGGGATTGCAACTGGTCGCGATGTCGAATGGGAGCCTCTCGTTGATTTCCGTCGTATGGATGTCTCAGAGAACACCATCCATGGCGCCATCGCTTGGGCGCATGGCGACGAAATCATCCATTCATTCGGTGGCAATGTCCTCGTCTATGGACGCTCGATGATGAAGCCACTGATGATGAAACCATTCACCGATGCCCTCGCTGAACTCGACTGGAAGCAGAAAGCAATCGCCTGCTCCTCACACAACGGCGACACAGAACACGTCGCAGCCGCACAATCACTACTCTCAGAATCCGAGTGGGGGCTCATGCAGTGCCCCCTCGACGTTCCCCTCATCCAATTTGGACGCCAAGTACGTCGACCTCGCCGCTGGTTCCACACCTGTTCAGGAGAACATGCAGCCATCCTGAAGGCAATGCGGAAGATGGGCATGAACCGCGCCGGCTACACTCTCCCAAGCTCACCCTGGTTCCCGAAGTATCTCGAGACCCTTCGAACCTACATGGGCAAGCCCGACTGGGAGCCGATGCGCGTAGCCAAGGACGGCTGCGGATTTCCAACCGTCTCAAACACCGTCGACGAACTGGCAGTGATGTTCGCAGGACTCGCAACCAACCGTGATAAGGACTGGATATGGGAAGCGATGAACCGTCACCCAGACCTCATCGGTGGCTTCAATCGACTCGATTCTACTTGCCTCAAAGCAGGTGAAGGCAAATTGATTGCAAAAGAAGGCGCAGATGGTCTCTTGGGATTAGCAATCGACCATCCGGATTGGCCCAAGGGCCTTGGAATCGTAATCAAGATTGCACACGGATGGAACTCTCAGGCAACTTGGTATGTGGCACGAGCAGTATTGGGTGTCTTGGGTATCCAATTGCGCAACCCGTATCCACTGCACCGACAGAAGGCGTTTATCGTCCCGGGAATTGTTCCAGACAGCTATCGCATGGCCCTCGAGGAAGTCGTCACCTGGGACGAATGGGACCCCGATCGAGACCGCTTCTCCATGGACTGGAAAGAGTATACTGAAGCTATGACTCGCTCCGACCCTTTCTCCAATGAGGGTAATCAGGAGGGTTGAATTTGGAGCCTGAGAAGTGCTGTGAATCCGGGTGCGTTCCCTGCGAGCGGGACCGAGACGGGGCAGCACCGCTCGATTTGTTGAATTACATAGGTGGAGAGTTTGTTGGACACTCTGGGAACGAGGCCGACGAGAACAACTGGTTGAACGTCCTCGAACCTGCAACCGGTTACCGGTTTGCACGCGTGCCATTGTCTGGTCCGGATGATGTCGATGCAGCTGTTATTGCAGCGCGTGCGGCTGCTCCGGATTGGGGCGCTCTGGACTTTGCTGAGCGCGCTGACTGGTTAGATCGAATCGCCGATGCTCTAGAGACAAAATACGAGGATATCGCAGCCCTTGAGAGCCGCGATACAGGCAAGCCGATCGCACTGGCACGCGCTGTCGATGCCTACCGATCAGTCGCCAACTTCCGCTTCTTTGCTGGGCTTATCCGCGAGAAGGCGGATTCGCCCAATGAGATCTTCGAAATGGATAACGCGACCAATGTAGTCGTATCAAAACCGGTCGGCGTTGCGGCATTAATTACGCCGTGGAACCTACCTCTCTACCTCCTGTCTTGGAAGGTTGCACCGGCCATTGGCATGGGTAATACAGTAGTCTGCAAGCCCTCCGAATTGACGCCGATGACAGCGAATCTACTGATGGAAACCATCGACGAGGTTGGACTACCTGCAGGAGTCGTCAACCTCGTGCACGGGAACGGAGCCGGAGCCGGAGGGCCACTTACTACTCACTCCGATGTCGACCTTGTCTCCTTCACCGGCGGCACGGACACCGGAGCCAAGGTCGCAGCCGCCGCCGCTCCACAATTCAAGAAACTCAGCCTCGAGCTCGGCGGTAAAAACGCCAGCATAATCTTCGATGATTGTGACCTCGAAAAAACCGTCCCGGGTGTTACCCGAGCTGCCTTCCTCAACCAAGGTCAGGTCTGCCTATGTGGCAGTCGCATTCTAGTGCAATCAGGGATTTACGACGAATTCGTCGAACGATTCGTCGACTCGGTCGAATCGATGCGCATCGGCGACCCAAGTAACGATGAGACTGAACTCGGTGCACTCATCTCTCCCGACCACCTCGCCAAAGTGGAGAGCTACGTAGCCCTCGCACAGGAAGAGGGAGGAGAGGTTCTGACTGGAGGCCACCCCTGCCTTTCCAAAGAGTTCGAGCACGGAAACTGGCTGGCACCGACGGTGATTGCAGGACTTTCGCCCGACGCCCGCTGCTCTACCGAGGAGATCTTCGGACCGGTCGTAACGATTCACCGATTCGAGGCCGAGGAAGAAGCCGTAGCTATTGCCAACAATACCCGCTACGGCTTGGCTGGAAGCGTTTGGACCGGCGACCTCGACAAAGGACGTCGGGTCGCCGAATCGATTGACACGGGAATGGTCTGGGTCAATACATGGTTGCACCGCGACTTGCGCGTGCCCTTCGGTGGAGTCAAGGACAGCGGCGTTGGCAGAGAGGGTGGCCGCTGGAGTCTCGGATTCTTCTCTGAACCGATGAACATCTGTCTCAAGCACGATTGAAGTCGGAATGACTGAAAGATAGCCGCACTCGCGCAGCGGGTGATAGCATGACATCTGTGGGCATCATCGGGCTCGGAGCGTATGTTCCACCTCATGAGATGAGCAATGAGGATTGGGCGGAGATTGTCGAGACCAGCGATGAGTGGATCACCACTAAAACTGGGATGAAGAAGAGGCGAATCGCTGACGCTGACACGCACACCTCTGACCTCGCCGTTGAAGCATGCAAACTGGCTTTGGACGATGCCGGACTCACCCCCGCGGACATCGACCTCGTCATCCTCGCTACCTCCTCACCAGACGTGCCACTCTCCTCGACTGCAGGTATTGTTCAGCACAAATTAGGCTGCGTTGATTGCGGCGCATTCGACATCAATGCCGTCTGCGCCGGCTGGGTCCATGCATTGGATGTCGGTGCCCGATTCGTCGGGACACCTGGTTACGACCACGTGCTTGTGGTCGGCTCTGAAATCTATTCTCGAATCCTCAATTGGCAGGACCGAGCAACGTGCGTGCTATTTGGAGACGGAGCAGGTGCGGCAGTGCTCGGTAAGGTCGCGGATGGAAAGGGCGTCCTAGGATCGTGGCTGATGAGTGATGGTAGCGGCGCGGAAGTCATAGAGATCCCCGCCGGAGGGGTCCGAGTACCAATCCCCAGCGCCAACTTCGAAGAGGGTATGCAATACTTCCACATGGACGGTCGAGCAGTCTGGAACTTTGCTATCGAGGCATTTCCGCAAGCGGTCCATGCGGCGCTTGAGAGAGTCGGTAAGACACTCGATGAGGTCGATTTTGTGATACCCCATCAGGCAAATATCAACATCATCAAGACAGGTATGGAGAATCTTGGATTGCCGATGTCTAAGACTTTCACGAATCTCCACAAATACGGCAATACCGCGGGTGCGAGTGTGCCTATTGCAATGCGTGAGGCGATGGATGAAGGGCTCATCAAAGAGGGTGATTTGGTTGTAACCGCTGCCTTTGGCGGCGGTTTGGCTTGGGGGGCCAACGTAATTCAATTCTAATTTGAGAGAACTGCAAGTACGAGCGAAGCGCTGACCTTGCCGAAATCATGGCTATCTTCACTAGCGGTCGGATCGGGATTATCGCCGACAACGAAGATTTGAGTCTGATCAATTGATTGAATCCGCTTGATGATTCGCAGGTCAGGCCTGAATGGATGATCTAACAGGACGACCTGCCCAGCCTCCAGAGCCTCTGCTTCGACTCTCTCGAACCTCACGGTGCTACCCGCAGAGAGGGTCGGCCACATTGAGTCGCCTTTCACGACGACATTCACGAAGCGCGTATCCATGGGACTTCACGGCCCTTGGCGGCCCAGAACATGTGGTGAATCGCTTCGACCGCATCCATCAATTCCTGAGCATGTTGTTCTGAGACTTCGACCTTACAGGCGGAGCAGAGCTTTGCAGCCTGCCAGAATGTGTCGTGCAGGTCTGGAATTGTCTCTAGGTGTTGAGGCTTGAAGAAGTCGGTCCAGAGAATCAACAATTCGTCCTTACACTTCTGTGATTCTTCTTCCTTGATTGATGCGTATCGGCTCATGGTGTTGATGTAGCTTGCACTACCACAGTCAGAGCCGTGATTTTCTGCCAGTGTCACCATCTTCTTGGTCATTGATTGAACTGCCTCAGCGGCTATTCTTGCACTTGCAGGGTCATAGACTCCACAAGGTCCGTCACAATGTGCGTGGGCTTCGATGGTAGGGAATTCGTTGTAATCTGTCATTTCATCACCAGTGAGTCGGCGCAGTGGGTGTTGGATTATCAATGCGCCGTGCGGTTAGGTCTCGAGATTGGCGCCGATGCGTGGCATCGGCTGCCTATTGCTCGTAAGGTTCCCAAGCGCCTGTCAAGACGTTGTGCTTCAGTAGACTGCCATCGGGATTCTGCACCCAAATATCGTCGTTTGCATCTTGCCAAACCTTCTGTCCATGCTCGTTGATTTGAGCATCCTCAGGAGCTTCGACGCGTGGCTTGGGTGGTGGAGCCGTATCGAGTAATGCCCCTAGGTCAAGCTCGCCTACCTCTGATACTTCATCGGCTGACTCGTCGTAGTCTTCTTCGAGAGATTCTTTCTCCGACTCGGCCTCATGAGTTAGATCCCAAGCCATCGGCTCAGTCGTTGGTTCGTCTTCCTCGACTTCTGCCACCGAAGGCTGAGCCGAGTCCAAATCGAACATCGCTACAGGTGGCGTGAATTCAGGCTCAGGCTCTGGTTCTGGAACCGGCTCGTCATCATACAGCATATCCTCGGCCGAAATTCTTACTTCGACACCTCCAATCTCACGTAATTCGTGCGTGCTATCTTCGGCCTCAGGTTTCTCATTTCGGCCCATTCCCATGCGCACACTGAAGCCGATGACACCGAGGATGATCAGGCCAATCACAAGATGAATCGAGGCCTGAACGTAATTCTGGTAGAATTTGATCGTCGGGAACTTGTCAGAATTGTCCCCGACCCCGTCGCCGTCGGTGTCAATCCATTCATCAGCATCCTTGGGGAAAGCGTCGATGCTGTCGTTATATCCATCGCCATCGTAATCTGCAACGAGCGGATCTAAACCGAGACTCTGCTCTTCAAGGTCAGGAATGCCATCGCCGTCGTCGTCGGTATCTGCGTTATTGCCGATTCCGTCGCCGTCAGTGTCGAGCCATTCTTCGGGGTCGAGTGGAAGGACATCATTGTCATCGAGGTATCCGTCATTATCGTCGTCATTGTCCTCGATGGTATCCTCGCAGCCATCTTGATCCCAGTCGTTTAATTTGGTGCTGGTCCAGTTCATCAAGCCGTAATCACATAGGTCCCAACCGTCGTCGATACCGTCGCCGTCATCGTCTCTGTCGAGGAAGTCGGGAATTCGGTCGTAGTCGGTATCGATGTGACAATCGCTGACATCCTTGGCTGCTTCCACCATTGTCATCTGCCCATTAGGACAAGGCAGTGCTTCAGTCGCTCCTTCGGTGTCTATGTAGTAGTCAATAGGGGCTGGATTTTGGGAAATTGCTGACGGGGAATCGACGTAATAACCGAGGTCCGCGGATTTGCACTCGGTCTGTCCGCGGAGGTTCTGATAATTTCCCTCCTCACATGGAATCTGGGCAGAGGAGGCGGGGTCAGGGACGTAGTTTCCTGGGTCTGCATCGGAACAGGCTGAGGCCGTGACCGACCCCGAGTTCGGGTTGTAGTCACCTGCCTCACAAGCGATTTGGGCTGTTGCAGCCATCGTATCAACATAGAAACCAGGGTCGGCTACGAGGCAGTTTGACCATCCTGCGCTCGGCTGATAGGTCCCTAATTCGCATGCCTCTTGAGCGGATGATCCTGTATGAGCGACGAAGTATCCTGAGTTCGCCTCGATGCAATCGTTAGCCGAGGTTGATCCACTGTTGGGATTGTATGTGCCCGCGAGGCAGGCTTGCTGAGCGGATGCAAAGTGAGAATCGACGTAATGTCCGGGCTCAGCTGTCAGACACTCTGTGCCGGCTCGTTCTCCTTGGTAGGATCCCATACTGCAACCAATCTGTCCCGTCGAACCATCTGTCGGCACATGGTAACCGAAGTCAGCATCGATACAACTTGACTGACCCGGTGCTGGCTGATAGGTACCTGCTGAGCAGAGTAATTGCTCGGCTGAGCCGTCATTGCCTACGTAACTTCCAGCATCGGCTGCCATGCAGTCATCTGAGTCGATTGAACCACTGCTTGGATTGTATGAGCCCGCTGCACAAGCTGTCTGCATTGTGGAGGCCTCCTGATCGACATAATGCCCGGGGTCGGCGGTTGCGCACTCGGTCGCTCCCTGAGAGGCTTGCCAAGATCCGAGTGCACAAGGAATCTGAGCGTCAGCGGCGACAGTGGGCACGTAGTACCCTGGAGCCGCTGCATCACAGGCGATTTGTCCCATATTAGCCGCGAAGGTCCCCGCAGAGCAGGAATTCTGTGTAACCGAGCCATCGAGAGCTACGTAGTGCCCTGTATCTGCCAGCATACAATCGCTGGCTTCATCGGCTCCGGTATTGGGATTGTAAGAACCCGCTGAACAAGCAATCTGAGCCGTCGCCGCTTGCGTATCGACATAATGTCCAGCATCGGCGGTTAGGCATTCAGTCTGCCCGATACTCGGTTGGTAAGTTCCGGGCAAACATGGATCTTGACTGACTGCTGCAGTGCTATTGACGTAATAGCCGGCAGAGGCGGAATCACATTTGTCCTGACCACTCGCCGGCTGATAGGTACCAGGAACGCAGGCAATCTGTGAGGTGGATGCCACTGTAGGAACATAGTGCCCAGGCTCGGCATTGAGACAGGCCCACTGGCCTGAGTACGGTTGGTAAGTACCGACCAAGCATTGGGACTGTGCCGTTGCCCCTTGATTTGGAACATAATTACCTGGGTCCGCGTCGATGCAGGAGGTCTGTCCTGAATTCGGTTGGTATGTACCGACATCACAGATTGTCATGTTGGCTTGTCCAGCTGTCGGTACGTAATATCCAGGATTAGCTGCGAAGCAAGTGGTCTGCGCCGCTGATGTCTGGTAAGTTCCTGCAGCGCAGGCCTGCTGGAAAGAAGATCCTGAGACATTGACGTAGTAACCGGGCGAGGCCGCGGTCTGCGAGGCTGCACCAGAAGTTGGGACGTAATATCCAGTCGAGGCAATTATGCAAGTCGTCTGGCCGGTGGTCGGCTGGTAATATCCTGGAGAGCACGCGGTTTGTGTAGTCGCTCCTGTTCCGTAGACATAGTGTCCGGCGGAGGCTGCATTACAGGAAGTCGAGCCGACTTGATTCTGCCAAGTTCCGACGCCACACAGAGTCGTCGAGATTCCATTCTCGGCATCGACTAAGGTCGCCGTCGAGCCAATCTGTGACATCGAGCCAGAGGTCGAACGTAGGTCGATGACCAGTGAGTAATTGCCAGGTCCGGTCGAACCCGAGGAATACATGATGCGGATGTAATACAATCCGCTTGCATTGCCGGCAGCCGATGTTGAGACCTCTTCTTGGGTCGCATTGGTCGCTGAGAACGATACCATATCGAAAGTCTCGTTGAGTAGATCGATGTTGAAGTCCTGTCCCACCGGCGAGGTGAGATTGGCAGAGAACCAAGCATTTCGTGGCAAATCGAGAGAGAATACGTCACTGGTGTCGCTGCCGCCATTTACCGTCGCAGAATAATTCGCACTCATCACTGAGAGTGGTAGAGCCGTCGTATTGGTTGCTCCAGCGTCGCCACCAGTAGTTGATGCGAAGGAACCGGCAGGCGCGGCGGTGCAGGACGATTGTCCTACCATCGCGTTGTAATATCCGCTCGCGCATGCACTCTGAGATGTGGCTCCGTCCGAATCTGAGTAATGACCGGCGGAGGCATCGAGGCAGGTCGATTGACCAGTGTAAGGCTGGAAGGTTCCCGCCTCACATTGAGTCTGGACCAGAGTATTACCTGGCGCAGAGTGACCTGCGTCGGCATCGGTACAGATTAGACGACCATACTTTCCGTCATCGCAATCAGTCCAACGCGCAGGATTGTTTGGATAATCGTCGGCGGTATCGATGACGCCATCACCGTCATCGTCGCCGGTCTGATGGGTATCGAAGATATTGCGAGTGCCGTCGCCATCCATGTCCTGATCGGTAAAGGCGACGTGTGCGCCATCGGTGAAGCTCAACTCGTATGGGTTGAGCATTGAATCGCTGGTATTGTCAAATTCTCCCGACTGCGCGCCCCAGCAGCGCAGCGAATCATCCGAGAGAAGTGCGCACGTTGAATCCGTGCTGGTCGCTGCAGCAAGCACCGAAAGACCGGCGCTCAAATTTACTTGTACAGTTGAATCTCCCTCGCCGGGGAAAATATTCTCAGCCGAGCAGGCCGAGTTAATCGTCGAGGAACAGGTGCCATCGCCGAGTTGTCCATGAGTATTTACTCCCCAGCACTGCATCGAACCATCGTCGATGACAGCGCAGGTGTGGGAACCGACACCATCGAGCATCGTTGCCGTGGCGCCAGCGCCCAAATCGACTAGATGGACATTATCGGTTGCCGCACCATTGTCAGAGAATACAGTGTATTTGTTACCCCAGCAACCGACCGAGCCATTGTCGAAGATGGCGCAGGTCGAACGACCCGAGGTCACCAAAGAAACCGCGCGCAATCCAGTTGAGTGGTTGGCCTCGATTGGAACATATGAATCGTTGGTGGTGCCATCACCCAATTGCCCACGGATATTGTATCCCCAGCACTTGACATCCCCTGTGTCAGTGATGGCACAGGTGTGATCCTCGCCTGCAGACACGGCAACAACATCGACGTTGGTGCCCAAATCGATTTGTACCGGCGATACACGATTAGTCGTCGAGTCATCTCCGATCTGACCGTGATGATTGCGACCCCAGCACCACAAACTCGCATCGACGAGGATAGCACAAGAGTGATCCTTGCCCTCGTCGACAACCACTGGCTCAGGGCTCAAACTGACATATCCAGCGCTAAATGCTGTGTTCCCAAGTCCCAATTGACCGTAATTATTCGAACCAGTGCAGTACATCGAATAATTACTCAGAATCGAACATTGTCCTGCTCCTGAGCTTGAAATCACAGAATCCTCAGAATATACTGCAGAACCAGCAGACCACTCAATTGTAGTTCCATTTGCTAGCACTACGATTGGTCCGTCATCAGCGACGTTTAGGACAGAATGAGAGAAGACCGAGCCGGCCTCGCTGCCACGCACGTTCAGCGTAGGACCGCTGCCGTGCGTGAAATCCGCTTCCTCCTCAACACCGAGTACGAGCGTTGCACCTTGGCTGCCTATCAGGAAGCCGAGCATGGTCACCCCGAAGAAGAGTGTGCAGATTCCGAGCGCGATTGTCCTCTTGGTTTCCTCGTTCAGCATGAAGATTGGCGCACTTGCTGAGATTATCACTATTCCCTATGCCTGAACTGTTTGCATCACGCGTTGAGCACCTCAAGAGACAGTCCGTAGGACTGGAGTCCCGCTGCTTCTAGTGCCCCTTCGACGCTATCAAATGGCCTTTCGGGGGCTTTACGGGACAATTTCGCTCTTTCAGAGATGATTCGCCATGCCGCTTTGCTGCCTATGCCAGGGATGGCTTCGAGTTGAGCCTGAGTTGCAGTATTGATCGATAGGTTCGACTCCACTCCACTGATGCTGCGCATTCCATGACCTGTGACGATGATATCTGATTCTGTTTCGAGTGGAATTTGGTAAGGAATTCCGATAAGGATTGGGTATGCTCCGATTTGACGGCCAAAGGTGATTCCTGAGCGGCCATGAATCGCCGAGTCTCTATGCTCTGGATTGAGCACTTGTTCGGGTCTGCGAATGCGATCTTCATGGGCTTCCCACCAGACATTCGTTAGGCGAGTACCTGCCGGGAACATTTCTTCGAGGAGAGGCTTGTCGATTTCTTCTCTGACGCTTTTTTTGAATGCGCGGAAGGTGGCTTCGGGAATTGGTTGGAAGCCTTGACCTTCGACTTGGCGGATGTTGATTCTGCGCAGCCAGAGCCCTTCCGCGCGCAGGCTGTTGAGGAGTTGGCGATTGAGGTCGTAGGATTGTTCTGTTTCACCGTTTAGGCCAGCGATGAAATTGAGACCTGGGAGAAGTTTTGGTAGACCTCTTTCACCTCGTTCGCGACCGTGTTCATTGATGTGGCGAATAGCTGTTTTGAGTTGGTCTGAGTCACAATTGAGCCAATTTTCTTCGTGCACTCGTGGGTCGGCTGATTCTAGTCCAAAAGAGAGCACTGCGCCATCGGAGAGAGTTTCTACAAGGGTGCGAGTGATCTCTGTTGCAGGTTCGAGATTCTCAGCGACTATGGATGGATTTCCGTTGTCGACGTGAAGGATATCGAGGCGTTCGTCCTCTCTCAAACCATGCAGAACTCTAGCTATTGGCTCAGGGTTTGGAACTGGATATTCGAGTTCGACGACTCCTTCGGCTTTGTAGGTGTAAATGTCTGTAGCGCCGCCTATTCTTACGTGGCGCACTCCGTTGTCAAGAGCAGTGGTTATCTCAGCGATAACATCCTCTTCTTCTCGCCAAATTGGAACTCCCTTCTTCGGCTCGATACAGAATTTGCATCCTCGCTTGAATCGGACACAGCCCTGGTAGAGTTCGACCTCGTAAGTCAATGGGCCGGCTCGGCCATCTTCTGTAACGAGGTCGGGGTGAGTGGTGACACACTGGCCCTTCGCTCCCGCCTTCGCCCACTCATTCCATTGCTCGGGGCTACGTCGCTTGTGTTTCCACTGACCAGAAGTGAGGAAATTGTCGAGAGTTGCATCGGTGTCTTGCACTGCACAGAATAGGTTGGCGCGGAGCGGAATCCAGCCGTCATAGCGCCAATGTCTGATGGCCCAGCCTCCCGCGAGAACTGGGTGTTCGTGCGGGAGGATGGCGAGAAACTCGTCGAGTTCGCGACGGGAAATCGGAGTTCCTCGAACATATTTGCCTGGAACTACGGAACCAGCGAGAACTACCGCACCGTCAAGATCAGCAAGTTCTCGCTGCAGGGCGGCTCTTTCATCTGGTTCAGATAGACGATTCTTGTGCTTGAGCCGCCACTGATCAACGGTCATGTACGTGTATGGAATACCTCGAGCTTCCAGCACTCCGCAGATGTAGCGAATATGGAATCCAAGGTAATTCGGCACGCCGAAGGCAGCCGGTTCATCCTCGTAACCATCGAGGACAAGCCAGCCTTCCATCGAATCCCTCAGTCACTCGGCTGAACACTGAGCCTTCACGACTTCGATTGAACGAGCCCTCGCGCACGAAAAGAATCGATGTGAATAATCCTTCGAGCGGCGGCTCAGTTGCGACGTCCGCCACCGCGACCACGATTACCACCGCGGTCGCCGCGGTTTCCTCCGCGTCCACCTCGGCGGCCCCCGCCATCATTGGATTCTTGAACCGAAATCTTGCGGCCGTGAATCTCAGTTCCATCGAGTTCCTTGATTGCCTTCTCACCGGCTTTGCGACTGGCGAACTTGACGAAAGCAAAGCCGCGAGATTGACCGGTCTCACGGTCGGTGGCGATGCTGCACTCGCTAACCTCGCCATGGTCGGCGAACAAAGCACGTAGTTCATCTTCAGTCGCTTTGTAGGCTAGACGTGCCACGAAAAGTTTGATTCCTGAAGTCTCTGAAGACTCAGCTCGAGCCTTTGTCAGAACCTCTCTCTCAGCCGCTAATTGCTCCTTGGTTGCTTTGCCATCCTTGACTTTGCCCATGCAGTCGCGACAGCGGATTGGCTTGCCAGGTGTCGGCTTGAATGGAACGGTTGTGTCGACTCCGCAGAGGGTGCACTTGCATTCGTGCTGGACGCGATCCTTGCCTCCACCGCCTCTTCCACGGCCTCCTTTTCCAGTGATTGCTGCGCGCATGCGCATGGCCGCCGCTGGGGCATCATGAGTGAGCCCGCGGCGATGATCGGCCATTGGCGATAGGTAGGGTCGAGCGCCCTCGTGACCGAGATTCTTCTCAGCGTCTGCAGACCAACGCTCGCCGCCACGATTCAGGCTCTGAACGTCGTCTCCGAGGATGTGGCCGTGGCCGAAGCCGTTGGAAAGAGCGCGGTAACCAATGTAGTCGCAGCGTGGGCAATCGACGTTGAAATCGTCCTTAGCTGCAGAGGTAACTAGGTCGACTCCGCAAGCGGGGCAGATTGCCGAAAGGACTCCGAGTTCGGGCGAGCCACGAGTGCTTGCCTTGACGTTCGGTTCAATTTGGGTGATGCGAGCTCGGATCAAATCTCGAGTTCGCATTGCATCGCCAGGGGATGGAAGGAATCTGTCTACAATCTCAGTGACGAAAATGTCGGCGAAGAGATTCAGAGCGGCAAGGTCGCGGTGACCTCCGTCCTTCTCGATGTGGAGTAAGCGTACCATCGCGACCTTGGGCATCAGCTTGGTGACCTCGGCGATAACATCGTCACCAATCTGAGGTGAGTTCGTCTCGGGTCTGTTGGCCTCGATGGAAATGGTTCCATCGTTGCTGACGACGGTGCCGCTGACGAGCGCGATTGCACCAGAGTCGGTCTCGGAGAGGCCCGAGCCAAGGTTAGCATCGGCCGGGATCTCAACCGTGTTACCGGGTGTGACGAAGTCTCCGTCAGCAGCGCTCATCGAGGCCGGCGACCGGACCACTCCCTATGAACGGTCCGGCCGTGCGTAGCACGGCGTTGGAAGGTCCCTTCAGTGCTCTCGAAGCGAAGGGGGTTTCACTCGGGTGGAATCAGCCGCCAAAATGCGACTCGTGTCTTACCTTGACGGCTGGAGTGATGGGCGTAGGCAGCTGGGAGAGCAAAATCCGCTTCCCAATATCGCTCAACAGTCCAACCAGCCGCCTCAAATAACGGTTCAATATGAGTCGCTTGAGCGCTGTGCATCAAATGAGAATTCGCGCCACTGCGAAGCATCGCTTCGAGGAATGGGCGATCGCTTTTCGGTGTTTGAGAACCCCAGGGAGGGTTCGAAATTACAAGATCGACTCCAGCGATATCCAGATTCTTATTGACCACCTTGCACATCACCTCAGCAATATCTCCAACTCCGGTCTGTTCGACTGCCTCGAATGCTACAGCACAGGCAGCCTCATCGCATTCGACAAGAATCACCTGACCAGCACCCATCAGCGCGGCCCCGATTCCAAGAATTCCATTACCCGCGCCCA
>Ga0208764_10001518_pt1 | contig 14808 bp, 24 predicted proteins | sample ETNtaG_18_FD_185762 | JGI IMG/M metagenome (GOLD analysis project Ga0208764, IMG submission 185762) | Marine microbial and viral communities from oxygen minimum zone, Eastern Pacific Ocean - ETNP201302SV91 (SPAdes) (version 2) | ecosystem: Environmental > Aquatic > Marine > Oceanic ... | reverse complement strand
CAGTCGAAGGCTGGAAAAGAGGTAAAGCATTTGTATTTTATCCTGAAAGATGTATCTCAGACGGTGCATGTATCGGAGTTTGCCCAACAAAGGCAATCTTTTGGATGAGACCAATGGACTTTACAGTAGGACAACCAGTCCCACTATACAAGAACTCTGTCTTCGTCAAAGGTTGGACTGAACTAATCGATTAAGTTCATCCAAAAACTTCTTTTTATTATTATTTTGACTAGTTAGACCTTATATTACAAAATTCATTTTGATTAACAATGACAAAAATTGGAGACGCTAAAAGAAAACTTCATGGAATGATTACTGGTAAACCTGATAATTTCTCATGGATTATTGAAGAAAAACTTGCAGGAAGTGCAATTCCAACTTCAAAGGAGGAGATTGATTGGCTTAAACAGGAAGGAGTAAAATCCATTGTAACAATTAGAGAAGAACCACTTGAAGATGAGTGGATAAAAGGTGTCAACTATTTACACGTTCATTCAAATGATATGGGCATCCCTGAATTTTCTGATCTAGTAAATTCAGTTGATTTCATTCATCAAAGAATTACAAATGATGAGCCTGTAATGGTACACTGTCTTGCTGGATTAGGTCGTACTGGAACAATTCTTGCATGTTATCTGATCAAATATGAAGGTATGACAGCGGATGACGCTATAGAAAAAGTACGACGAGAAAGACACGGCTCTATCCAATCATTTTCGCAAGAAGAAATAATTTTTAGATTTGAAAAATTTGTAAGAGAGTAACTATTCTGGAATTGATTCAGAGACCAATTTTCCATCTACAACTTTGATTTTTAATAATTTATCATCCTTGAAAATCAATGTTAGTCCACCCTCTTCATCAGGATCTTTTACTTGTACCAAATCCTGCATTCTAATTCCGTCAAATTTTACCATTTATCTCACTCCGGAATGGAAACGGTTTCTATTTTCCCGTCAACCACTTTGATAAACATGAATCTATTATCCTTGAAAATTATTGTAATACCGTCTTCCTTATCTGGTTCCTCAACTTCTAATACTGGCTGTCCTAACAATCCATCATATTTTGCCATTATGTAATTCTCCTCAATTGACTAATTAATAATTATTTCAATCTCTTTTGATTGATTTTTTGTGTCTCCTTTTTCTATATAGGAATGCGTTTGCCATGACGCAAATGCTTCCGCACTAATCTTATGATTGCCAGATCCTAGTTCTGAAGCCTTGAAAGTAAACGATTCATCAAAATCAAAGAATTCCTGTCTAACGTCCTCTTCTGTTAATCTAATAAATGGCTCAAAGTTCTTTGCAACTTGAACCCAGATTCTTCTTTCCTTCATTGGATTAACAAGCTTTGGATTTCGGGTCCAAAAAATTGAAGCCTTTCTGTATGTATCTATTGGCTTACCGAGATCATGTTTACGTATGCCACCTTTTGATAATTTAACACCATATTTCAGCTTGATCGTATTATCGTTTTGATCATAGGCATCGGTCCAGTTTTTCTCAGTAAACGAGTTTCTCAATTCACCAGTTATTGAGAATTTTACATTAATCGTGATATTATCGTCAGATGAAAATTCATCATTTGATTTTGCCAATTGGATATCTGAGATGACTGTTTCTGACATTATTGACAATGATTTATATCCACAATAAGTTCTTTTTTGATTAAATGAATGTAGAACTCATTAATTCTGATTCAAATGAAGCTAGTGTCTCAATTAAAGAGGGGGATATTGGAACAATGTACATAATTCAACATGAACTTCTGAAAAACAAAGAAATTGATTTTGCTGGCGTAATAATGAAGCATCCATCAACCGATGAAATTTGGATGAGAGTTAATTCGAAAAAAAATCCAATTTCACAGATTTCCGCTTCTACTGATTCAGCAATTGCCGCAGTAAATAATCTCAAAAAACTTGCTTCAAACATCAAGTGAGTACATTAAATGAAATTTTGCCCAAAGTGTGACATAAGATTAAAGAAATCTTCAGACAATCCTGTTTTATCATGTCCAAAATGTGGTTACAATGAAGGACAAAAACCAGAGATACAAGATCAAGTTTCTGAAGAAGAAACTAAATCAGACTTTTTAGTATTAGATGAAAATGAGGCAAAGGATGTAATGCCAACAATTGAAATTGAATGTGAAAAATGTGGGAATAAGGAAGCATTTTGGTGGATGCTACAAACTAGAAGTGCTGATGAACCAACCACACAATTTTACCGTTGCACAAAATGTGAATATACTTGGCGGAATTACGCATAAAGTTAAATTTTGCACTAATTGTATGTGATTGATTTGGTTTTTTCAGCAAAAACATCAGGATCAGAGGAATGGAAGGCTGTAATCTCTGCAATATCAACATTAGTTGAAGAGGCAACTTTTGAAGCTACAGTAGAAGGAATCTCTTTCCGTGGAATGGATCCATCACATGTAGCATTAATCGATATTAATTGGCCAAACACTGCGTTTGAAAGATATGAATGTGATGGAGATATAAAATTTGGAGTTAGAATAGATGAATTTTCAAAACTCATCAAACGTGCTGATAAAAGTAGTGCAATTGAAATAAACATTTCAGATGATAATATGCTCTTAGTTACTATTGGCAAAAATAAAAAATACAAAATGAGACTGATTGAAAGTTCTGCTTCTGATACACCACTACCGAAAATACCATATGATACTAAAATTTCATTAACAGCTTCATCGTTTGATAAAGTTCTAGGAGATGTCCAAGTCGTGTCTGACTATCTTATTATTAATGCAACAGAATCACAAGCCGAATTTTCTGGTAAGGGCGATTCTGGAGAAGTTAACATTGTTCTCGAAAAAAACAAAGATGAATTAACCGAACTTGATGTGAATGCAGACAGTTCTGGCACGTACAGCCTAGAATATCTTAATCCAATTGTGAAGGCAGTAGGTACCAGTGTTGAGACTATTACATGTGAATTTTCATCATCCAAGCCGCTACGAATTGAATTTAAAGTAGCCAATATAGGCAGAATTCACTTTTACTTGGCACCAAGAGTAGAAAGTTAAAGAATTTTAAGACCAGAAATACAGGTGAAACTGATTTGAAAGTTGTAATAAAATTTGGAGGAACATCAATAGCCACTGTCAAGGATATAAAAAATGTAGTAAAGACAGTAAACACATTATCTACTGAAAATAAATTAGTGGTTGTTTGCTCTGCAGTTGACGGAATAACAGATGAATTAATAAAAATTTCAAATGAGATACAGAAAGAAAATAAAAAAGAAGCAAACAAAATACTCGCAAGGATTTCTCAGAAACACAAGCAATATGTAATTCACCTAGTAACTAATTCAAAAATTCAAAAATCACTATTAGCCAAAATGCAATCTGATTTGAAGGAATTAGAAGAACTAGTCCATGGTTTAGTATTGTTAGGTGAAGTAACACCACGCTCATATGATTATCTCATTTCATTCGGCGAAAGATTGTCCATCAATTTAGTTTCATTTGCATTACAAGAACTGAAGAACAAATCAATACCTCTCACTGGCAAAGAAGCAGGAATTATCACGGATTCAAATTTTGGCGAATCAAGACCATTGATGGATACAACAAAAATTCGTTTGTCAAAAACACTTCAAAGTTATACAGAAAAAAATGTGATTCCTGTTGTAGGCGGTTTTGCAGGAGCAGATCAACATGGGAACATCACAACATTTGGACGTGGTGGTTCAGATTACACTGCAACGATTATTGCTTCTTGTATAAACGCAGATGAAATTTGGTTAATGAGTGATGTAGATGGTTTGATGACTGCTGATCCCAAACTAGTAAATGATGCAAAGTTACTAAAAGAAGTGTCATATGCGGAAGCAATCGAGATGGCATTATTTGGCGCCAAACAAATACATCCTAGAACCTTCGAACCTCTACTTTCAAAAAAAATACCTATGAGAATTAGAAGCACTTTTGATTTGAAGAATAATGGAACGTTTGTAACTGCATCACCTTCAGCAACAACAAAAAAAACTGTCAAATGTGTTTCTGCAATACGAAATGTTGGTCTGATTGATCTCACTGGAGGAATAACCTTTGCCACACCTGGCACTGCCGCAAAGATTTTCACTGTTCTAGCCGAGAAAAATATCAATGTTATGATGGTATCATCTAACCCATCAGAATCAAGCATATCAATCATTGTTAAAAAATCAGAATTAGATAAGGCGGTTAATTCACTAGAAATGAATCTTCTTGGAAAAGTTGTTAAAAGAATTGATACAACACCAAACGTTTCAATCATTGCAGTAATTGGATCAGGCATGAAGGGGACCGTTGGCATAGCATCAAAGGTATTCTTTGCAGCTCAAAAAAGAAAAGTCAATGTCATGATGATAGCTCAAGGGTCTTCGGAACTTAATCTTGCATTTGTTGTAAAGGATAATGACTGTAAATCTGTAATGCAATCTCTTCACCAAGAGTTCAAATTAGCAGAGATCAATTAGTTCAAGACAAGGGATAAATTATTAAAAAATCGCTTAAACACAATGGAAGGAAAATTATACATTGTTGGAGTTGGTCCTGGCAATCACGATCATATGACATTTCGAGCAAAACAAGTCATTGAAGAAAGCGATACAATTGTTGGTTATGCAACTTATGTAAATTTAGTAGAAGATTTGATTCAGGGAAAAGAAATACACAGTTATGCAATGACCCAAGAAGTTGAGCGTGCACATCAGTGTATTGATTTAGCTAAAGAAGGTAAGATTGTGTCTTTAGTTTCTAGTGGAGATCCTGGAATTTATGGAATGGCTGGATTAATCTTTGAAGTGCTAGCAGAATCTGGATGGGACCCAAAAAGTGGTTTGCATGTTGAATTAATTCCTGGAGTTTCTGCACTTAATTCATGTGCAAGTATAATTGGCTCTCCTCTAATGACAGATTTTGCTGTGTTATCTATGAGTGATTTGTTAGTACCATGGGAAGTCATTGTAAAAAGAGTAGAATCTGCAGCACAGGGAGATTTTGTTATAGTTATCTATAACCCAGCAAGCAAAAAACGAATACATCAACTTCAAGACACAAGAAAACTCTTACTGAAATATAGAAAGCCATCAACTCCTGTGGCAATTATTAAAGGAGCATTTAGAGATTCTCAAACTGTTGTGATGACTGATCTAGAACATATGGAAAATTATGCAGACAAATTAGGAATGATTAGTACAGTTATAATTGGAAACTCATCAACCTATAATTTCAAAGATTTGATGATTAATCCACGCGGTTACAAATCAAAATACAATCTAGACGAACCAGAAATCAAAAACTAGTTACTACTTTTTATTAATTCAAATAATTCGTCTGTCATGGAAAGCTTTTCCCTTATTGGTGATATAATTTTCACTAAATATTCTCCGACAGTTTGTTTTAGATCACCAGGATGTAGTTTTTTCTCTGCAAAATCAGATTCTAATTTTTGATAGTTATCATATGTAACATTTCCACCAAACTTTTCTGGTCTTTCAATATCAATAGAATTAAACTCATGGAAGATTACATGTTCAGCAATCTCTAGGATAGGATTTCCATTAATAGTTGCTTCTTCACACCACCCCTTTTTGATTTTATTTTTAATTTCATCATCGGTATTGTGAATAAATATACCTGAATTAGGATCCGACTTACTCATTTTTCCAGGCTCAATATTTGATTCATTCTTTGGTTGAGTTAGACCTGGTAACAGCTTATGATGTACTGCTACTGGCACCTTCCATTTCATCTTTGGGAATATTTCACGAACTAACATGTGGATTTTTCTCTGATCCATTCCTGCGTGAACTATATCCAAGTCAAGCGAATGAATGTCCGCTGCCTGCATTGGTGGATAAAGTAATTTTGCAAGATCAATTTTTTCTTCATTCTCTGTTCTTCCCATAATTGTTAATGTTCTCATTGTACGTGCTAATGACATATGTTTTGTAACTTTGACAAGTTCTGACCAGTATTCTTTTTTAGAATCATAAAGTTCTGTTCCCATTACTATATTTACACTAGGACAAACTACTCTAAACGCGTCTGCGTAATATTTTGAAACTTTTGAGATTGTTTCAAGGTTCCCACCCAATTTGTCATTAATCAAAGTATGCCAATCTGCCAAAAAGACTGTACAATCCACACCAGCCTTAATGAAATCGTTAATTTTGTAACCAGTACTGATTAGACTCCCTAGATGTAAGAACCCAGAAATTTCTAAACCAATGTAATGTTTAGGTTTTGAGTTTGTTTTGAGTAGTTCTAAAAGATCTTCTTTTGTCACAATTTCTTCAGTAGGAGGCTTTGCGATTAAATCAATTTTTTCAGTTACATCCAATTTGCTATGATTCCACTCTGTAAACCTATAAAGTTTCAGAATAAACAGCCGTATGACTTATGATCTTTACATTATGGTTGCAGTAGTAGCCGGAATTACTGTATTTCTTGTTGCAAGAAAATTCAAAGATAGTGATTAGTTAAGGTTCCAATTCGTCTAACGTCTTTCTTGGTTTTTTGCTCAGATAGAATGCATGAGCACTGATAATAAATCCTACAAGCCAAATTTTAGTTGCAAAGATCAAATTCCATGGTCTATCAGGATCTGGATAATCTACTGCCAATCTATCAATATCTGGAGTTGTACCATCCAGAACCATCTGTGCAGTTATCTCTGCATTCAAAACTGTAAAACTCCATAAAACTTCGTAAAGACAAATAATTGCAAAACCCAGCAACATTAATTGTAATAGTGCCATTCTGTATGATTGTAATCCTACAGTTCTTTTCCAGCCAATTCTAGAGACACAATACCATGCAATTATACATGAAAACGACAGCCATGTTGTAAGATTTGCAAAATTCTCAAATGGAACATGTGTGTTAACTAATACTTCACCCATCACATAAATACCATTTTCTTGCCACTCTTGCATCATCATAACTATTCCATAAATCATGATAGAAGTCATCATTACACCGCACGCATAAAATACAAACAGAAACACCCTGTACTGTCTATCATGCTCATGTAGATGTCGAATTTTCAATTCAAGGATTTTCTAATTATGTTATATAAAATGATTTCAGGTGCATTCTCTGATCTAATTAGTAACCATCTTTTTGCCTTTGTCGGTTAATCTCATTTTTCCGTTTATATTCATCGAGGATTTCATCTGGCGTCAAGTTTAATTCTATTGATGCTTGAATTACGAAATGCCAAATGTCAATCAACTCTTCTTTAGCTTCCGTTTGATTAAATGCAGTGGGTGTTTTCCACCATTTCCAATTTGTTGTTCTTTGAAGCTCTACCGCTTCATGCATTATTGCTGTACATAGAGCAGAAATTTTTTCTTCCATATCTTTTGGATACCTATCAAGACTCATCATACTAGTCAGATCTTTTTGGAGAGTAAAAATTGAATCTAGTTTATCTTCCATATTTTTGCATAAGTATTGTTATCTATAACTCTTCAAAAAGATACCATCTTTTCATACTGTTTGGCTCGCTTATTAATATCAGATTTTTTCAGTCGAAGTAGACCTTCCAGTCCATAGCGTTCTACAGCAAATGAGCCCATAATGTTTCCAAACACTATTGATTTTTTTATTTCTGAGATACTAGTTTTCTTTTTTGATGCTAGATAACCAATCATTGCACCGGCAAATGAATCTCCAGCACCGGTTGGATCCAAAACTGATTCTAGAGAAAAACCAACTGATGGAAAAATTAGATCATCATAAAAAAACAATGAACCGTGTTCACCCTTTTTAATTATTACATAACTTGTCCCCCAACTCATTATTTTTTTTGCACACTTAATCAGATTATCCTCCTTTGTTAGGAGCTTTGCTTCTTCGTCATTTATGACAACTGCGTCAACAGATTTTATCATTTTAATTACATCGTTTCGTTTCGTTTTGATCCAAAACTCTATTGTATCACACATTGAAAATTTCACATTATCAAATTCTTTGATAATTTTTGTATTTTGTACCGGATCATTGTTTGCCAGGTAGACAAAATCAGACTTTTGATATTCTTTAGGCACATTCGGTTGAAAGTCAGCAAGTACATTTAGCTCAGTCTTGAGTGTTTCTCTTACACTCAAATTTTTATCATATTTTCCATCATATCTGAAAGTTTTACCTTTGAGTATACTTAGTCCACGAATATCAAGATTTTTTTCAAGAATCTGATAGTATTTTTTTGGAAAGTCATCACCAACTACAGCAATCAAACTAGGTTTTGTAAAAAAACTGGCAGATACTGCAGCAAATGTTGCTGCACCACCCAAAACATCTCTTAGAGTTTTTTTGGGTGTACGAATTGTATCTAGTGCTGTAGACCCAAATACTGTAAGCATGAAATTTTAGTAGAATTTACGTATAAATCCGTTCTTAAATGTGTGTAAAAGATTTGATGAATCTTTAAAGCTACTTAGAGCTAGTAAAATAAATCAAGTTATTTACGTTGTCTTCTATGGCAAAGATTCGAGTTAAACAGGGAAATAATGAGATTGAGATTGATTCTAGAGATTTTTATGTTGACAATGATTCTGCGGCAGAAATTATTGAATCATTAAAGCAGCAATTACAAAATACCCCTCAAAATGATATCATGAGTTCTTTAGATAATGCCGAGTTTCATGAACCAGAGTTTTCTTCACCAGCAAATATCACAGTTGATGATATTAGATACAAACTACGGATTTTAGCAAAAAATTCTTTTTTTGATCAACCACGTACAGTAAGTGAAACAGTATCACAATTAACAGAATATGGATGGAGTGCAAGTCCTTTTGATGTTTCTTTGGCACTAACAAAAATGGCATTTAACAAAGAATTTTTGAAAAATACTAATGATGAGAGAAATTATTATTTCTCAAAAGAAGCACTACTAATTAATTAACAAAAGTACAGATACTGTATTCTCCATATACATTTTCAACTAAATTATTAATACTACTATTGCATTTTTTGTATTATGAGTTTTTGAATAATGTATACATAGATCAAGATCATGATAATATTATTGAAAAAGAAAGAAGAAATACCTAAGGAAATTGATGATCATTTTAAGATGTTTGGAAAAGAGCCTTGGGAAGTTGAATATGGCGAAAAGTGTACCATATGTAATGTTCGTATTGATGAGTACGGTTTCTGTTCTTGTGGTTCTGGTGGGGATTAATACTTAGTAATTTTCCTAGTCAGATATTCCAATCTTTATCATTTTTGCTTCCTGTTGAGGACAATCATTACCATCACGTGAAAGATTTACTATTTTGTCTGCAACATCCATACCATCAATCACTTCACCAAAAACAGTGTATTCTCTATCTAGAAATGTGCTATCGGATGTAACAATAAAAAATTGCGAGCCAGCACTATCAGGATCTTGTGATCTTGCCATAGAAATAATTCCTCTCAGATGTGATCTGGAGTTAAATTCTGCTTTAATATTGTAACCAGGTCCTCCCATTCCCCATTGACTTTTCAAGTTAGTGTCTTTTGTATTTGGATCACCACCTTGAATCATAAAACCAGGAATTATCCGGTGAAAAAGTGTTCCATCATAGAAACCAGATTGTGCTAATTTGACAAAGTTTCTTACATGCTCAGGCGCTAATTCTGGAAGTAATTTAAATTGAATATTTCCCAAATTAGTTTCTATTGTACCATCAGTCAATATTGCAAAAAGATTTTGATTATCATAAGAGTCTTTTGCTTAATGCTAACACATGTAATTCTTTTATAAGAAATAAATTATTAATAAAATTTTTTATAGTGCTATGAAAAAATGCAGTTGCATTTTTGTTTTTAATTCTTTGATAGTCTTATATAGATCAAGTTAAAACAATTTTTGTGAATCGTACTAATCAGAGCACAGTCATTAAAGCAGCAATCAACACACTTCTTGATAATGGTATTACAGATAAACAAGATATCTATACAAAAGTCGTTGATGAATTAGGTGTACCAAGACCTACAGTTAGAAGAGTTGCACGTGACTTGAGAAATGAACTTTTAGACAAAATCAAAATACTACAATCTGAAACACGAATAATTGTGTCTTCTGCTGGAACTAAGGCAGAAGAATAATCTATTTTTCTATCTAGATCCAATAATCGACATTAACGTTATATTCATCTAGTTTAGCCAAAATGTCTATGGGGCATGTAAACAATCACTTAGCAACTCTAACATGCGGAGTTTTTGCTGTTGTTTTGACAGGCTTGTGGCCATTAATGGTAAATTTTGCACCAATTCTTAACATAGTATTTCTTATGGCCGTACCAATCATGTGGTTTTTGGTGTTCATAACATGGATTGCACAAAGAGCAGCAGATTACAACCATGTTCATACCCATGACGAAAAAAAAAGCTCTGATGAACTAAGCACACAGGAACTCAGTATATACAAAGATAATCTAAAAGAAAATCTAAAAGAGATTAACAGTGATGCTGAGATTGCACGGCTAAAAAAGGAAATTGAGCATCTAAAAACCAAAGTTGAAATTGAATCTATACGCGCCGAGATTTATAATCTTAAAATGCTTGCTGCCAAAGTAAAATAATTATTCACAGTACTCACATTCGTGTTTTGTTTGATGGCTTCCCTTACAATTAGGACAACTAATAGCCCCACCAAAATGACACTTACAATCACATTTTTGTTCTTGTTTCATTTTACTTGCAACTAGATAGAAATTGTTAGTCAAACTAATATGTAACTTGGTTAGTTTTTTTGGTATGAGTTCAAGATTACTAATGATCTCCGGGTTTCTTTTACTAATGTTAACAATTATGTTGACACCAACAACATTTGCAGATCAAACCTTTGAAATTATTGCCGCAGATGAAAATTTTCAATTAGTAAAAATTGAAATTCCAATGAACATACCATCTGATAATGTTCTGCCTTGGGGGGCAGTATATGGAACAGTCAAAGACCATGTTGACGGTTATCCAGTGATTATTCAGATTTACAAAAATGATGATCCAGTACATTTTGCACAAACCGATGTAAATGATGATGGTTCGTACGAATACAAATTTAGAATTAAATCAGTAAATGGTGATGTAGTAATTAATGTATTTGAAGGAGATTATGATGTCAAAATCTTCCAAACAATTAAATCAAATACTGGTTTTTCAATCTAGAATTTTAATTACTTTTCACCATACTAAATGTTCTATCAACTAATTCATTCAGCCTAGATATTACTTCATCAGAAATAATTTGATCACCTTCAATCTTCTCGGCAGTCACATAAACAGCGATAGGATTAGTGATAACTCTGAAATATGACATTAATTGTGTAAGTAGGGTTTGCATGTCTGTAAATCCAATCATTCCTCCTGCAATTATAGCCAGACCTGCAGTTTTTCCTTCAGTCTCTTTATAACTAATAAATTCAAATAGATTTTTCAAAGCGGAACTAAACATAGAATTGTAAATTGGTGCTCCTATCAACCATACATCAGCTTCTGTAACATCTCTTGCTGCTTGCAGTATCTTTTCATTGTAATTAATCTCACTTGGATCTCCTCTATAAGATTCAAAACCATCTTCTGCTAGATTGATAAACTTAACATCAGCATCTTTTTGTTTAACGTATTCTAGAACATACTTCATCATAATCTGTGTATTACCATTTTTTCTTGGACTACCAGATATAATCACAACTTTCATGATTAATTCAAAGCATTACATAATTTAAATAATAAAAGAAGCGGGCTCGGAGGGCTTCGATCCCTCGACCTGTAACTTAGGAGGCTACTGCGCTATCCATACTGCGCCACGAGCCCAGCAGGAAACATATTCGTAATTATTTAAGCGTATCAAGATTAGTTTTGATCAAGTGTTCAATCTTTTTCCAATTGGCATTTTCTTTTTGTTCCCATCTCTCGTAGTAAACAACATCTTTTAGATCTAATCTTGGTAACCACCCAACTCTCTCAAGATCAGGCTTTGTTTCAAAATTACTTACATGTCCTAGACAAAGATATGCCACAGGAATGATATGTTCTGGTAATTCAAGTTGTTTCTTTAGAACATCATTTGATAGGATACTAACCCAGCCCAGTCCTATATCTTCTGTTCTTGCTGCTAACCATAGGTTCTGAATTGCACAACACACACTATACATTCCGGCTTCTGGAATGCTCGTTCTTCCAATTACAAAAGGACCAAATTTTGTAGGATCATATGTTACGCAGATGTTTATAGGAGATTCCATAATTCCTTCTAACTTGAATGAGAGATAATCAGATCTTCTCTCCTCATCAATCAATTCTGATGCACGTTTATGCTCAATTTGGAATGATTCTTTGATGATTTTCTTTGTATTATTATCCTTGATTAAGATAAAATTCCATGGTTGAGAAAAGCCGACTGATGGAGCATGGTGCGCTGCATGAAGAATTTTTGTTAATATATTATCACTAATAGACTCTGAGGTAAAATGTGCTCTAACATCACGTCTTGAATAGATTGCTTTGTAAAATCCTTGTTTTTCTTCATCAGTAAAATCATTCGTCATGATTGGTTACAATTTATCAAGTATACATTTGTTAGGCGTTAAACGTTAATAATGACATTTAGAATTTTGTAGTTCACGGGCTGGTGGTCTAGTTTGGTTATGATACCGCCTCGACACGGCGGTGATCGCGAGTTCGAATCTCGCCCGGCCCACTCTAATTTTTACAATTTTAGGAGCTTGTATTAAAATTCATTTCAACTATACTCCATGCAGATTCAACAGTGATCATTCCAGTCGCACTGTATTCCACATTTTTACCAGTAACAATTTTCTCATACACTGTTTCATTAACATCAGTTAGCACAAAAGAAAATTTGTTTTTCAGAGGAATTTCAGTACCAGGATAAAATGCAGCCCTGCCCGGCATTGCTACATCTTCAGTTGAGTAGCTAGCAGAACCTAGTGATACACCATCACCATATAATTGATATGAAATCAAAGGAACTGTAAATGTAAGATCACTTGGATTTGTAACTAAAAATGTCACCGTCATTGTCGCTCGATTTTCTATGGTATTTACATCTCTTAATTCAACAGCAGATAATTCTATAACTGCTTGTTCTAATTGTGGATTATCCAAACTTGCATAATAGACACCACCACCCATCATACCTAATAATGCAAGTATTGCTACGACTAAGATAATTCTACCTGGTGGTTTCAATTATTTTTTTTTACGTGTAGTACTAAAAAACGTTGTCAAGAGTCAAATATAGAATAACTTATTCTAATGTTAATGGCATTAGAACAGGCACTGCTTTCTTGGATTCATATTACTAGTGCTGCAATTTGGGTAGGCGGTTCATTATTTATTGGTGTAGTCTTTGCCCCAATCTTAAAAAAAATGTCAATGTCAGTTGAAGAAAGACTCCAATTAATGATCAAGGTTGGTAGAAGATTCAACAAAATTGCTGTTCCTGCATTGATAATTCTAATAGTGACAGGGATTTATCAAGCTCATCTTGTCTTGCAAAAATCCGATATATTGTATGATACTAGTTATGGTAATGTTTTGATAATCAAGATGATTTTAGTAGCTGCTCTTATTGGAACCTATGCGATACATGTGAGGATAATTAGAAAAGATATTGAAGATCAGATAACTGCTAAGCAAATACCAGAAGCACAATTGCAAAAACTACGAAAAAAAATAATTATTTTAGGAGAGGTAACTGTAGTTTTATCTGTTATAATCTTATTTTTAGCGGCATTACTGAATTCTGGTGGAGAAATCTGATAATTTTTTTAAAGAAATTCTATTACAAGTTATTATGAATGGTTTTCTAATTGGGAGGTTTCAGCCTTTTCACCTTGGCCACCTTGAAGCTATAAATTTTGCCTTATCAAAAGTTGAGCAACTTTACATAGGTATTGGTAGTTCAAATAAAAGCCATCAATTGAGAAATCCATTTACTGTAGAAGAGAGAAAACAGATGATTTCATCATCACTTGACGAAAACATTATCAAAAGAGTTAGCATTTATGAGATACCGGACTTGGATGATCATTCAAAATGGGTAAATTCAGTTGACGAGATTATTCCAAATTATGATTTAGTATTTTCAAACGATGATTTTACACATAGTCTTTATGAAAAAAAGGGAAAAAAGGTAATTTCAGTCGTTTTAAAATCACGGAGTAATCTTTCAGGAACAAACATTCGAAGGCTTATTCAAACTGACGGAGACTGGAGTAATTTAGTCCCATCTGGAACAAAAAATATTTTATTAAAGAACGATGCAAAGAACAGGCTTAGAGATCTTTAATTATAAATAACCTTCAAAAATCTTCACATTAGGAGAATATAATTTGGAATATCTTGTCATGTTACCAGGACCAACAAATGTCCCAGAGCGAGTTACACGAGCAATGGTTACACCATCAATTAATCATAGAAGTGATGATTTTGTAGAACTTTATGAGGAATGTGTAGACAATACAAAAAAAATTTTTGAAACAGAAGGAGATGCAGTTTGTCTTTCAGCTTCTGGTACCGGCGCTACAGAGTGTTCTGTTGTTAATTTAATTAAAAAAGATGATAAAGTAATAATTCCAGTTAACGGCGAATTTAGTTCTCGTTTAGCCCAACAAATTGAATGGGCAGGTGGTCAAACAATTAGAATTGAAACTGAACCAGGTGTAAACGCAACATTTGATCAAGTCAAAGAAGCATTTGACAACAACAAAGATGTAAAAGCATTCTATTGTGTTTGGAATGAAACTTCAACTGGTACCATGA
>Ga0208764_10001512_pt1 | contig 14836 bp, 16 predicted proteins | sample ETNtaG_18_FD_185762 | JGI IMG/M metagenome (GOLD analysis project Ga0208764, IMG submission 185762) | Marine microbial and viral communities from oxygen minimum zone, Eastern Pacific Ocean - ETNP201302SV91 (SPAdes) (version 2) | ecosystem: Environmental > Aquatic > Marine > Oceanic ... | reverse complement strand
CCGCAGGGAATGGCGTTTAAAGCTACTGCTGGGGCTCAAAGAGATGCAGAAAACATGCGTAAAGCGCGTGAGGTGAAAGCTTCAGAAGAAAAAGCTGAAGCAGAGGAAATGGCTGCTCGCATGCAAGACGAGACTTTGTCCATTGAAATGAAAGCAGGAGAAGGCGGAAAACTTTTCGGATCGGTTTCATCAACTGACATATGTGCTGCGCTCTCTGACCAAAAAAATATCACAATCGACCGTAAAGCTATTGAGATAACTGACAGTATTAAAGAAGTCGGCACCTATTCAGTGACTGTTAAACCCCATCCAGATGTGGAATTTACTATTGCAGTTGCTGTCATAGCTGAAGGTGTCTGAAAAACCAGCCGACGAACCATTGGTTCGTCGTATCGAAAACATTGATGAAGAAAATTGGTCAAACAATGACGGACTCATTGTGCGTTGGTGGACGTTATTCAGCAAAGACCGTACTTCTTCTTCGGGACTAACTGCTGGAATAGCAGAAATTCCAGTGGATGCAGTAGCGCCTGAAAGAGGACATTCTCATGACCAGAATGAAATATATTTCATTCTGGAAGGAGAAGGAACCCTACATATGAAAACAGGAGAAAAACTTGTGATGAAAGGGGACGCCATCTTTCTTCCTGGAGGAGAAGAACATCACATTACCAATACAGGTTTAGAGACATTAAAACTACTGTATGTTTTTGATACAGATTCTTTCACCGATGTTGAATACGTTCCACCTCGTCCTTAGTTACCCACAGTTTTTACGAAATCATCCAGAGAATAATCCCCAAAAAAAACTTAGGAAATCCACAGTTTTATTGGGTTTTCCTCTTGTTAGTCACAGCCTTGATGCATCATTATTAATACATAATGTCTGATCAATATTTACCTCCTGAGGAACCATTTGATAATCCTCCACAACAAAGGTCTCCTCGCGTCCCACCACATAACATTGCGGCGGAAGAATCGGTACTTGGGGCGATGCTCCTAACAAAAGAAGCGATAGCTGACGCAATTGAAATTTTGAGCACTGATGATTTCTATAAACCTGCACATCAGAAAATATTTAATGCCATAACAGCCCTTTTCGCCTCAGGAGAACCGGCAGATATCGTTACTGTCGCTGATGAACTCGGCCGAGCCGGAATGCTGGATGGAATGGGAGGAAACGCGAGACTCATTGATTTGCAGGCAAACACTCCAGCAGCGACAAATACTGTTGAGTACGCGCGCATAGTGTATTCACATGCGCAACTGCGGCGACTCATACAAGCAGGCGGTGAAATTGCAGAAATTGGATTCTCTCAACCAGATGATGTAATTAAAGCAGTTGATGAAGCTGAATCCCTAGTCTTTAATCTTGCCCAGGGAAGAGATTCAAATAATTACTCTGCTATTGAAGATCTTTTAGATGAGACATTAAATCTTTTAGAGGAGCGGGTAGAGCGAGGAAATAAAGTAACAGGGACGGCAACTGGCTTTTCGGAGTTGGATGGAATTCTGGCAGGGCTTCAACCCAACAACCTTATTGTTATCGGGGCTCGACCAGCGATGGGTAAAACCAGTTTCGGGTTAAACATCGCTGCCCATGCAGCTATGGAAACTAGCGCCCCAGTCCTTTTCTTTTCATTAGAGATGAGTCAATATGAAATCAGTCAAAGAATTCTATGTACTGAAGCGCGAGTGGACTCGAGCAAAGTCCGTGTTGGAAGCATGACTGACGATGATTGGACGAAAATAAGCCATGCTGTGGGCCGGTTGTCTGGAGCTCCTTTATGGATTGACGACAATCCCAACACAACTGTGATGGAAATCAGAGCGAAAGCCAGAAGGCTTAAGAGTAGGGTAGGGAACATAGGCATGGTTGTTGTTGACTATCTACAATTGATGAGTGGTCGCATGCGTGCTGAAAACAGACAGGTTGAAGTATCTGAAATTAGCCGCAGCTTAAAGATACTCGCACGCGAATTGGAATGCCCTGTTGTTGCTCTTTCTCAGTTGAGCAGAAACCTTGAACAGAGACAGGATAAAAGACCGATGCTCTCCGATTTACGTGAATCGGGTTCAATAGAACAGGATGCTGACGTCGTCATGTTTCTTTATCGGGATGAAGTGTATGATGTTGAGTCCCCTGATCAAGGAATGGCTGAAGTATTGATAGCAAAGCATCGTTCAGGGCCGACGGGGAGAGTGAAACTCGCTTGGCTGAAGCATTACACACGATTTGCGGATATGGCGAAAACGAGCGATACGCCACCTCCTGAAGAGTATTAACACACTATGTTTCTCGGTGAGAACCTCATTGTTCTTCTTGTCCTTGCCTTTGGTGCTGCGTTAGCGGCTGGAAACTTTCTTGCTTTAGTAAACACTAAAGACGCTCCAGATGACAGAGATTATGAACGGCCACCATTGTTCCGGTCAATAACGATGATCCTCATAGGGCTTATAGCGGCTATATGGGCGATTGTTAGTCTTCTCTGAAATATAGATGGTTTTATGAAAACTGATTGAAGTCCGTATCCTAAAACCTATGCAGGGGAATAATGACGTACGACGATCGATTAGAGCACAAGCCTTATCAATAGGATTGGCAATTTCACCTTTCGGACTTGCTTTTGGAGCTATCTGTACTGATGCGGGAATAAGCATGTGGGAGGCGTTAGGTTTTTCCGCTCTTGTTTTTGGGGGATCATCACAATTCGCTGCTGTAAGTGTTCTCGCGGATGATGGAACGGTGATAGCAGCAGTGACTGCCGGTCTTTTGTTAAATCTGCGTTCATTAGCATTTGGTGTTTCCATGGCAGCGTCTCTCAAAGGTTCATTTCTTTGGAGAGCATGTATTTCTCAGTTAATGATTGATGAATCAACTGCTGTTGCATCAGCGCAAACAGAGCAAAAACATAGACGTTACGGTTACATGTGGGGAGGATTGAGCGTCTTCGTTTTATGGAATCTTACGACATTGATAGGAGTTTCTGTCCTTTCTGAAACAGAGTCTCTCATAGGGGATTTAGGAATAGACGCAACTATTCCGGCAGCTTTCCTTGGTTTAATCTGGGGCAAACTTGAAGATTCAATGCATAGGATTATCGGAGCTTTAGGGGCGTTACTTGCGTTGATCCTCATTCCTATTACTCCAGCAGGTATTCCCGTCATTGCAGCTGCAGGAGCGGTTCTTTGGGCGCAGCCCTGGAAATCAAAGAAGGGAAAGTCCAGTGAGTGATGCAACTACGGTAATAGTTCTGCTTGCTGCTGGCACGTACTGTTTAAAAGCATTAGGTCCTCTCTATTTTGGGAACTCACGCCAACTCCCCGCTAGATTTCAAGAAATAGCGTTGCTTCTTCCAACACCATTAATCGCTGCGCTTGTTGTGACAAGCACCTTTAGCGAAAACAATGAACTTGTTTTGGATGCGCGGGTAATTGGGTTGGTAGCAGCAGCTATTGCACTATGGAAAAAACTCCCATTCTTTATCGTTGTTATCATTGCAGCGGTAGCTACTGCATTATGGCGGCTCGCATTCAGTTAATGGAAAACACTAGGAAGCGTTGAAAACTGCTTACGAAATCTTAAACAAGAGATAGGATACATCCGTGAGCGAAGGTACAGCTGAAAAAGTTAAAGCGCCAGAAACGGTAAGTAACGAAAAAGCACAGAATACTTTTTCAACTGCCATGGTTATTTCTGGTATTCGATGTGCTTTCACCTACGTAATCTTTCCTATTCTTGCTCCTGCTTTAGGTGTTGCATCCGGAGTGGGTTCGGGAATAGGTTTAGTCGCAAGCCTTATAGGAATAGTCGCAAATATTTACAGCATTAAACGGTTCCACGCTTCGAACCATCAGTGGAAATGGAAAATAACGTTTCTAAATGTAAGTGTGATTATTTTATTAACTGTGCTTCTAATTCTGGATTTAACCTCATTGCTGTAAAGCAGCAGATAGCAGAAAACCCAGCAACGGACTACCATGTAAAGCATGCTTGATGATAGACGTGTTGGTAGATTATCGTCTCAAAATCCGACTGCTCTGAAAGAAGTCGCATCTGGCATATATATTGACGACGTTATTGTAGACATAGGAAATAGTCGTATTCTCACCGACGTGTGCGCTTCTGCACCACAAGGTTCTTCTCTTTCTGTACTTGGTCCGAGCGGTTGTGGGAAAACCACACTTTTGCGTCTCCTTGCGGGGTTACAAACCATAAGTTCTGGAAATGTTTATCTAGATGGAAAAAGAGTGGCTTCGGATGAAGTTTCTACGCCTCCCGAACAAAGAAACATTGGATTGGTTTTCCAAGATTGGGCCCTTTTCCCTCACTTAACTGTTCTTGAGAATATTGTTTTTGGACTCAATCGTTCTGAAAGAAAAATACCTAGTACACAAACAATGGAACTTCTGGAAATGGTTGGTATCAGTGAACTCGCTGACCGACTCCCATCATCACTCTCTGGAGGCCAGCAACAACGTGTGGCCTTAGCTCGTGCGCTAGCACCCCAGCCTTCTATTCTTTTACTTGATGAGCCGTTTTCTAGTTTGGATACAGGGTTACGTGTTGAAGTTCGATCAGAAGTCGCTGACCTTCTAAAAATGTTGAATGTCACAAGTGTTTTTGTTACCCATGATCAAGACGAAGCATTTACTCTTGGCGATCAGGTTGCTGTGATGAACGAAGGACGTGTTATTCAGCAAGACACACCATGGGAAATTTATCACCACCCCGTTACCCCTTGGGTTGCTGGCTTTGTAGGTGAGGTCAATAAAATCCCTGGGTTAGCATCAGGAGATGTAGCTGAAACATCCATAGGGAAAGTGAACCTTTGCAACTCGGCTCATGGTTCTGTTGAGGTTCTTATTCGACCTGAAGAAGTTCTTCTTGTTGAAGGATCTGATGCGTTAATCACTCGGGTTGATTATTTTGGCCATGACACTGTATACGAAATTCAAACTTCAGCGGGAATTGACCTTCGTTGTCGACGTGGCGGAGCTCCTTCTTATAAAGCTGGAGATCGTGTAGATGTTAAGCATTCTGGATTAACCTCCGTTAGCTTCCCACGATAGAAGTAATGACGACGTAACTAAAAAAGCCGGGCCCTTTTCAGGACCCGGCCCTTTCTAGAACTTTGCGAATCAGCCGTATGAGCCAAATTCTGCAGGAGTTATGCCAAAGTAGGCAATTACTGGATCAAGCACAGCCTGAATGTCGGCGACGCTTCCAGATCCTGGTTCATTCTCCATATTAAGAATTGAATCAATTACTGAGGTATCAATGCCGTTGTTTCCGAGAATTGGTTCAATTATTCGGAAGAACGCCCAACCTTCAGCTTGGTGAACTCTTGCTGCTTCAGTATCGCCAGCTTCTAGGTCTGAGTAGACCTTGCTTGCATACTTAATAGTTGCTTGAGCATATGTAGTAAAGACATGCTTTACAGCATCACGTGTTGCAGCTATTGCACCGGCTTCATCACCAGCGAGAAGGGCATCTCTACCATCGTTCATTGCTTTGAGAAGGCCTTCATTAGCTAGAGCTGTTTCTCCATCAGCGCCTTGTGTGCCAAAGTCTTTAGCACGCTTGTTAGCTGTTGCAAATGGACCACATGATGGGTCTGCTCCGTGGTAGAACGCCCATGCTTCATCCCAGTTATGTGGGGCACCTGAGGCGGCATCGAAATTACCGTCAGCTGCTTTAGCGAGTGCAGCATTAAGTTCGTGAACTACCCAAGCAATCATTGTTTGGTTCATGATTCCTTTTTGGACTCCTTGTTTACGAACAGCGTCTGATTCACCAGCCCATACGCCAGTTCCATTAAGAGCGGCACTGACGAAATCGTCTAGTGGGGTAGCAGTTCCATAGTATGTATCAACACCATGTTTTTTGCCTTCACCAGCTGCAAAGCCGCCGATTGTCCGGACTGAACCATCTGATTTTACTGAATTAACACCATTGGCGTAAATTTCAGAAATTTCACTCCACTTGTAATCACCAACGATTGCGTTGATATCACAAATGTCTAGAACCACTAGACGGTGGGAGTCGATGTTGGATGCATATGCGTATCCGCCGTCAGCTGCTGTTGCGTCAGCTGTTGGTCCACCGGCTGCTGTTGAAGCAGATCCAGAACCTGAAGCGGATGCGGACGCAGAAGCTACTGCGGATGCTGAGCTAGAGCCGGAGCTAGAGCCTGATGCGGATGCTGAGCTAGAGCCGGAGCTAGAGCCTGATGCGGATGCTGAGCTGGAACTAGAACCAGAGCCAGATGAGCTTTCTGAGCTATCTAGATTTCTGACTGATCCACCATCATCATCACCGCAGCTTGCCGCAACCATGCTGAAAACAGCCACGATCGGCAAAACTAAAAGTAAAAATTTTTTGGATTTCAAAATTTCCTCCATTTATTGGGGTGTAAGGGTTACTTAACTTAATATCTTAGGCAACCTTTTTAAAACTGAAAACATTTCACGATAGAAATTTAAAAAAAATAAAATTAGTAGATAGTGAAATTATGGTTATACCGAATTTAATTCTCGATAAACGGCAGGAACGACCTTACGTAGATAAGGGAAGAGCTTGACGAAGCTTTCACCTGTTGTCCGAAAGTGATAACTAATTGGGACTTCTAGATAGATGTAACCCTTTGCCAATAAATCCAAGGTAATAATTTGGGCATAATTAAAGTCGTGAATAACTTCAGCGGCTTTAGCGGCACGTGGAGAGAACGCTCGATAACCAGTTTGTCCATCCGTGATACGCCTTCTAGCAATTATTGAGAGAATCCGGGTCAGCACTAAATTCCCAAAACGTCTATGAGGGCGCATAAATTCAATATCCCCTAGGAATCTACTCCCGACAACATAGTCAGCTTTTCCTTGAACTATAGGAGCGACAAGATTTTCTAATTCTTCTGGTGGGTATTCGCCATCTGCATCTGCAAAAATAACGGCACTGGATTCTCTCTTAACACCTTCAGATAATCCAACTCGAACAGCTGCACCTAAACCTTGGTTTTTTTCTAAGGAAAGAACTTCAGCACCAGCCCCGCGCGCAACATCTGCCGTACGGTCTGTAGACCCATCGTCAATAATGAGGCAATGCACATCTAAACCGCATACTTGCGACGGGACTCTCTTAATACAATCAGCGACTGCATCTTCTTCATTAAAAGCTGGGAGAAACAACAGAACAGGGTTCACCGAAGCTGGAATCTCCGGAGAAAGTTCATCTGTTTTCTGTAATCTAAATCTGCCAACCAAACTTGGTTTCGGGGTAACCATTGCTATACCTCCAACTATTAGGGAATATGACGTTTTGAGTGCGTGAGCGGTTAAAGAAGCTACAAGGGCTATATCAGCGTCATAACCCAGCGCAACATATGCGGCTACAGCCGCTGCCTCATACGTTCCAAACCCACCCGGAGCGATTGCAGCTATTTGCGCCGCAACTGCAACTGTTGTTACCAACAAGGCATCGCTCCACGAAACATCTAGACCAGCCCAATGTGCGCATTGCCAAACCAACACGGATTCAAGTAACCATGCTGAAGCTGATAAGCCAAGGGCTAATGGCCCGGGTAATTTAACATCAGTATTATTTTGAACAATTTTTTTCAACCACCGCCATGACCCAATAGCGACAATTGCGATTATGCCGATCAGTAACCAGCCAATCCAGCCAAGGAGATCTGAAAACGCTGAAGGAGCGACAACAATTCCGATAACGATGACGCTGAGAATGTCAGCTGCCCGTAACGTGAGGGTCGAAGCTGTTGCTGCATCAAGGGATGTCTCGCTTCGTTTGATAATACTGACGATTCGAAATGGTTCTCCCAACCTGAGGGGGAGAACATGGTTTGCACCAAGCGAAAGATGAATACCAGCCAAACTCTGCCCAAGAGATATGGATGGAAGAACTTTCTTCCAAGCGATCGCTCTGAAAAGGAAAGCTATGCAGAACACTCCGAGTGCGATCACTACTTGTGCTGGCTCATCAGCAGCTTGGTTAATTGAATCTTTAAATGCGGAAAAATCAAGTAATCGGATGATAATGATGGCTGCAATCCCGAAACTTAAAATAGCCGTGATGAGAATAACCCAAGGATTCTTCATCCGTTCCCGCTGTGCTTTAAAAATCATAACAATATGTTAGGGTAGCTTTACATTTTTGGAAAAATCGGGATATATTCCACTCCATGGCTTTACGTATTCTACTTTCAACAATTTTAGTAACAACCCTACTTACTGGCTGTGGTGGAAGTGACCCTGAATTCCTTGATGGAAGGGCCGCTGAAATTTATAGTGGTGAATGTTCTGATGGGAATGGAAGATCAGTAACGATCTATTCCGGACGAACTGAAAATCTTATAAATCCGGTTCTCGAAGCTTTTGCTTGTGAAACTGGAACAACTGTTCAAGTGCGATGGGGGGCATCAACTGACTTGGCTCTTCTCTTAAACGAAGAAGGGGATAAGACGCAAGCGGATGTTTTCCTTTCCCGTTCGCCTGGGCCAGTTGGGTATCTTGAATCAAAAGGGTTATTAGGAACAATTGATGACGAGGTACTTTCCTTAGTGGAGGAGCAAAATCACTCCGCTGCTGGAACATGGGTTGGTTTCTCTGGAAGAAAGCGTGTTTTGGTATACAACACTGATGAATACAGCCCAGAAACCCTACCAGATTCAGTCTTTGACCTAACGGGGCCAGAGTTTGAGGGCAAGGTAGCTATACCTGGAACTAATGGGTCTTTCATTGATTGGTTTACCGTCTTTATGGATCAGTATGGGACAGATACTGCATCCCAATGGTTAAAAGACATGGTAGATAATGGAGCAAAGTATTACCCCAATAATCGGTCAATCGTTGAAGCAGCCGGACGCGGTGAAATTTCAATGGGATTGGTCAATCATTATTACAACTACCAAGAAATAGCAGCAAATGGTGATACTCATAAAGCTTTAAATTATGCCTTTAGTGATGATGACATCGGATCGCTTCTGGTTATAACTGCTGCGACTGTGCTTGGTTCATCAGAAAATGTTGAAGCTGCTGAAGACCTACTCGGATACCTCTTGACTGCTTCTGTTCAACAATATTTCACTGATCGTACATTTGAGTACCCTCTAGCAGCTGGAGTTGTTCCAAATGCTGCTCTGCCTGAGCTAACAGCGTTGGAAATAGGTTCAGTTGATTTTGATAAACTTGGCGGAGGTTTTGAAGAAGCGTCGCGAATCATTGAGGCAAGTGGCATCCTTAATAGGTGACCGAAATACAAATTAAGCGAGGTGCTCCGGCAGGACTCCGGACAGCTGTATCCCTTCTTGCCTTCCTCTTTAGTTTCCCAGGCATTTATCTTGTCTGGAGAAATTTCACAGAAGACTCTGACCCATTAAGTCTGATAGGGACGAAAAGAATCCTTACCCCACTTTGGCGGTCCGTGTCTCTAGCTTTCGCAGTTGCTCTAACAACCGCCCTAATAGGAACTTTACTCGCCTGGTTAACTAGCCGAACTGATTTATATGGCAGGAAGGTGTGGAGAGTTATTCTCCCAATACCTTTAGTGTTCCCTACATTCCTTGGCGCTGCAGCATTTATTCGCACAATGAACCCAGGTGGTTTAACAAACAGATTTTTCTCAAGCATTGGCATTGAACAAACAATTGAAATGCGAGGGTTCTTTGGAGCATGGCTAGTACTTACATTATTTTGTTACCCATATGTTTATTTACCTGTAGCGGCTCGCTTTCGCCAATTACCGAGGTCGCTAGAAGAAAGCGCAAGAGTTCTAGGTAAGTCGCCTGCCACAACCTTTACGAGAGTTGTGCTCCCACAAGCAGGTCCTGTTATAGCAGCGGGAACTCTTATCGTCTTTCTATACACAATTAGTGATTTCGGGGCTGTGCAATTGATGCGTTATGACACGTTAACGCGAGCGATATTCATGTCACAGTTAGCGAATCAGTCAGTAGCACTATCTTTAAGCCTCATACTGCTTTTGCTCGCAGGTGTCATTGTCATATCTGAACGGCTCTTCTCACGTGTTACCTTCAAAATGGATGAAGCTCTAATAGGAGAACCACTTGAGTACTCACTCGGTAAATGGAGGAAACCAGCATTCTTCTTTGCAGCCTTCATCAGTGTTTTCTCGATCGGGGCTCCAATGCTTGCTATTGGAGACTGGGCTTCAGATGGCATCTTTCGTTCTACAGTAGGTGGCCGTCCTCTCACCATTGACCGGGAACAGGTTTGGGAATCAGCTTGGAATACGTTTTCTATTAGTGTGCTTGCTGGTATTGCTGCTGTTTTAGCAGTTCTCCCGATCGCATATATGGTTGTGCGTTACAAGTCTCGGATAGGAACGTTTTCTCATGCAGTTGTTATTGCGACGTTTGCTCTTCCTGGACTTTTAGTAGCGCTTTCCATGCGATTTTGGACACTTCGAACAGATTGGGCCTATGACCTTTTCAATAATACAAAAGCCTTATTAATTTTTTCGTATGTTGTACGATTTGGATCTTTAGCTATGGGTATCGTTTTAGTCGCTGTTGCAGCAGTTCCCAAGAGATTACATGATGCTGGTAGAACTCTGGGCGCTCAGAAGACTTCAAGATTTATGCGGATAGATCTTCCATTGATGGCGCCAGGTATGGGAGCAGCTGCCGGACTTGTTATTTTGTCAACAATGAAGGAGCTTCCCATTACGCTCCTCATTTCGCCACTAGGATTCTCAACATTAGCGACACGTATATTTAGCTCATTTGAAGATGCATTTGTGGCCGAAGCAGGAATTATGGCACTAGTTCTCGTAATTATTTCATTCTTATTGACATGGTTTCTTGTTATTCGAAGGGCGGAACACCTTTGATGAGGTCATTTGCGCTTAAATTAGCTCTTGTTTTTGCAACAACTTTTCTTATAGCTATGAGCGCAATTAATGCACGGGCCACATATGGAGCGAAAATCAGTGTTGACGAACCGCAATATTTACTTACTGCACTTAGTATTTACGAAGATTTCGACCTGGATATAAGCGATGAACTTGACGAACAGCGATATCTGCCATTTCACGAGATCCGATTAAATCAACAAACGATTGACTTGAACGAAGATGGTCAACGAATCAGTCCACATGATCCATTGCTTCCATTACTCTTATCGATTCCTATGGGGCTAGGAGGATGGTTGGCTGCGAAAATCACACTTGCAGCGATTGCGGCTTTCACTGCGATGGCAACGCTATGGGTAGCAGTTCGTAGATTTAATGTTTCAGAGAACCTGGCAGCAGGTGTCGTTGGCATTTTTTTCGCAGCTCCACCAATGACGTCCTATGCGACACAAATCTACCCTGAGATGCCAGCAGCATTAGCTGTTGTTTTGAGCATAGGCATCATCTCAGGTCCTATAACAAAGAACAAAATCATAGGTTTAGCGGTCACATTGACGGCCCTACCATGGTTATCCGTGAAATACGTTCCGGTAACGATTGCTATAGCCCTACTATTTCTTCTACGAAACTGGAAAGCGGAAAAAAGAAAACTCGCAGTATTCACAGGGATAATGATCGTTTCAGCTGCAGCCTATCTCATTGTTCACAAGAGAATTTATGGAGGTTGGACGGTATACGCTACTGGAGACCATTTTGTAAATGGAGAATTTGAGGTCTTTGGGAGAAGCCCTAATATTCCAGCTCGAACACGACGTTTATCGGGCCTCCTATTTGATGAACAATTTGGGCTTATACCTTGGACTCCAGCGTTTTTTGCACTGGTCCCTTCGCTAGCTTCACTTCTACGAAATCGAGTAAAAAATTCCTTAGATTTGGTTTTTTGTATTTGTGTTGGTTGGGGGGTAGCTACGTGGGTTGCTCTAACAATGCATGGTTGGTGGTGGCCGGGAAGACAACTCGTTGTTATTCTCCCCGCAGCTATTATTGCCATGGCGATTCTTGCTGAGAAAAGCAAAATATGGAAGTGGTTTATCTTTATTGGTGGCCTTAGTGGAACAACGGCCTGGTTATGGCTGGCCTTTGAAGCGACTACTGACCGAAGAACACTTGTCGTTGATTTTCATGAAACTAGTTATCCGATTTATCAAGCAATTTCAGCGATATCTCCGGACTTCACAGATTTTGACCAGCGAGCGGTCTTGCTTAATGCTGCGTGGCTCACCGCCCTAGGATTAGCAATAATTTTGACTGTGTTGAAAAAGCAAATTGTTCAATCGAGTAATCCAGCCCTTCGATACAGAGAAACATCAAAAGTACTCATGATTGAAGGGACGAGAAAGAAATTGAGTGTTTCTAAAAGGGTTTTTGAAAAGAGCTGAAGCCCTGAATAGATATCGGGTTACGAAACCGAAGTTAAACTTCCACTAAATGATGCATAGTGTTCCTGAAGTCCATCACGTAAAGATGTTGTTGCTTCCCAACCAAGTAATTCCTTGGCTGATTCTGTTGAAGCAACAGTAATAAGTGGGTCCCCGGCAGCAATTGGATGTTGATCAACTCGAATAGATGCCCCTGTTATTTCTTCAACTATGCCCATCACTTCCGCAAGAGAAGCAGAAACTCCTCCTCCAATATCGAATGCTTCCGACGAAACATTTTTTAGAGTGTAACCAGCTGCGATAGTGGCGTTAACGACATCTTTCACAAAGGTAAACTCACGTCGTTGACTACCATTTCCTCGAAGTGGAAACCGGAAGGACCCAGGAAGGGCTGCTCTGAATAAACGATTCATTGCCATATCTGGTCTTTGCCGAGGTCCGTACACGGTGAAATAGCGAAGTGGGACAAGATCTAATCCTCGTTCTCGATAAACCTCAGCTAATTGTTCACAGGCTGCTTTTGAAACACCATATGGACTTATCGGATGTACTTCTCTTTTTAAATCTGTAGCAGAAGCGCCGTAGATTGAAGAACTTGATGCAAAGACGACTCTTCTTACCCCAGTATGTAAGGCCGCTTCAAAGATACGTTGCGTTCCATAAATATTATTCTCAACGCTATCTGCAAAACCGTTTCCCCATGAATCTTGAACTCCTGGTCGTGCTGCAAGGTGGAAAACCGTATCGCCTTCTTTGAAAAGAGATAGGAAATCAACGGATCTAATATCTGCGTCAATGAGGTCAAAGTTGTCATGCAATAAACAGTTGTTAATATTTGTTTTTTTAATTTCCGGGTCATACCAAGGGTCAAAATTGTCTATCCCTAGAATGGTGTAGCCTTCAGCAAGGAGTTTTTCTGAGAGGTGAGATCCTATAAATCCAGCGGCACCGGTAACAATTGCTCGTGTCATCATTTCCAAAATTCGTAACGTCTTAGTAGAACGTATAGTTTACGTTATTAATTAGGCATACTTTACATATTAGATGGAGGAGAAACCAACTCAATGACTTCAGTAGGAGCTAAATATGACTGATATAGCAATTATTGGTGCTGGGCCAGCTGGGCTCATGGCAGCATGGAGAGCTGCTGAAGCAGGCCATAACGTTGATGTTTATGAGAGCGCTGATGTTGTTGGCGGAATGTCCGGAAGTTTTGAGATTAGAGGACAACGAGTGGATTTTGGTTCTCATCGACTGCACCCATCCACTCCATCACATCTCCTTCAAAGTATTTCTGACTTGCTAGGAGATGAACTTCAAGTCAGAGAAAGAAACGGAAGGATCCGTCTTTACGATCGTTGGGTTGCCTTTCCTTTACGAACAACGGACATGATAAAGCACCTCCCGTTTCGATTCTCATTTCTTTCTGCTCTTGATATTCTGCAGCGTCCATTCGTAAAAAAATCTCCACAAACTTTTGATGATGAGGTAAGTAATCGTCTAGGGAAAACAGTCGCAACCCAGTTTTATAGCCCGTATGCGGAAAAACTTTGGGGAGTTCCCGGACATGCAATAGATGGAGAACAAGCCCGTCGTAGAGTCTCAGCCAAATCACCGTTAGCGATTCTTAAAAGACTCGTGAAATCGTCAACTCCTGCAGGGAGAACCTTCCTTTACCCGAAGCTGGGGTATGGGCAGATTGTTGAAGCACTCGCGCAAGCAGTTGAAGAAGCAGGGGGTCGGATACACCTGAATTCGCCGGTGAATATGATTCAACTCCAAGAAGAAGGTTGCATTGTCTCTGTCGGGGATACGCATTACGAAGCAGAATATGTTTGGACAACGGCTCCCCTTACTGCGCTGACGAAAATGATCCACCCAAAACCTTCACAGGAAATTATCAATGCCGCTGAAGTTTTACGAGTTCGAGGGATGATTCTTACCTATCTTGTTCTAGAACAAGATCAGTTCACTGAGTTTGATGCGCATTATCTCCCTGGCTTAGAAACAAAAATTGCTCGGCTTTCGGAACCCAAAAATTATCGAGATGGGGATGATCCAGACGGGGTAACGGTGCTTTGTGCGGAAATACCATGCTGGGTAGGGGATGAACTATGGAATAGTTCAGATGAAGACCTTGGGGAAATGGTTAAATCTGACCTTAACCATCTTCGGTTGCCAAAGATAAACCATGTAGAAACAAAATCGAGAAGGTTGCCTTCGGTTTATCCAGTTTTTGAAAAGGAGACTATGGCAGAGAGAGAAATATTGTTGGAATGGTCAAGATCTCTTGGGCGTCTCATTCCATTTGGGAGACAAGGGTTGCTGGTTCCAGATAACCTTCATCACACTTTGGCCATGGGTTGGGATGCAGCAGCGTCACTTAAGGAAGAAGGTGGATTTGATCGAGCACAATGGGATGCAGCTATCAGCACCTTCAAAGAGCACGTAGTTGAAGATTAAAAAAAATTTAAAAAATAGAAAGTACGACTTGCATAAAGTGTTAGGC
>Ga0208764_10001508_pt1 | contig 14851 bp, 16 predicted proteins | sample ETNtaG_18_FD_185762 | JGI IMG/M metagenome (GOLD analysis project Ga0208764, IMG submission 185762) | Marine microbial and viral communities from oxygen minimum zone, Eastern Pacific Ocean - ETNP201302SV91 (SPAdes) (version 2) | ecosystem: Environmental > Aquatic > Marine > Oceanic ... | reverse complement strand
TAGGTCAAAAAAGATCAACCGTTGCACAAATTGTTAAAACTCTACAAGACGCGGGAGCAATGGACTACACAATTATTGTATCTGCAACAGCATCCGATCCAGCTCCTTTACAGTTTTTGGCTCCTTACACAGGTTGCACTTTTGGTGAATTTTTCAGAGACAATGGAATGCATGCTTTAATTATTTATGATGATTTATCAAAACAGGCAGTTGCTTACAGACAAATGTCTCTTTTATTAAGAAGACCTCCGGGAAGAGAAGCCTATCCAGGCGATGTTTTCTACCTACATAGTAGATTGCTCGAACGTGCTGCTAAACTTAATGATGATAATGGTGGAGGTTCACTTACAGCCTTACCAATAATAGAAACACAAGCGGGAGATGTTTCGGCTTATATACCAACAAACGTTATTTCAATTACAGATGGACAAATCTTTTTGGAAACAGAACTATTTAATCAGGGAATAAGGCCCGCAGTGAATGTTGGCCTTTCTGTTTCTAGGGTTGGTTCTGCAGCTCAAACTAAAGCTATGAAAAAAGTAGCTGGTTCAATTAAACTTGAATTAGCACAGTATCGTGAAATGGCAGCATTTGCACAATTTGGATCTGATCTAGATGCTTCAACACAGAAACTTTTAAATAGGGGGTCTAAACTTACAGAACTTTTAAAACAAGATCAGTATAGCCCGATGACAGTAGCAGAACAGGTAGTTTCAGTTTATTCTGGTGTTAAGGGTTATTTGGACAGTATTGATACAAGCCAGATTCGTTCTTTTGAAAAAGGTTTGTTAGAGTTAGTGAAAAGTGAAAAACCAGAAATACTGGAATCGATTCAGAAAAGTGGAAAGATAGAAGAAAATACAGAAAAACTTTTATCTGAAGTTATAGATAATTATAAAAAATCAAATTTTGATAAAAAATAATGCCAAGTCTTGATGATTTAAGAAAAAGAATTTCCAGTGTTAAATCCACTCAAAAAATTACAAAAGCTATGAAAATGGTAGCAGCAGCAAAGCTTCGTAGAGCACAAGAGATGGCTGAAAAAGGAAGACCTTATAGCGATAAAATGGACGTTATTATTCAGAATTTGAGCAAAGCAATCAGCGATCCATCAAATGCACCAAAGCTTTTAGTGGGAACCGGAGAGGATAAAACTCATCTATGTGTTGTAATGACAGCAGACAGAGGTCTCTGTGGAGGATTTAATACAAATATATGCAAATTAGCAAAGAACTATTTTAACGAAATTATTAAAACTTCTAAAAATTTAAAAATTATAACGGTAGGAACAAAAGGTCTTGATCAACTAAAAAGAGATTATGGAAAATACATTATTAAAAAAATTAACTTTAAAGACAAAAAAAAACTATCTTTTGAAGATGCAGAGGTTATTGGAAAAGAAATAGTAAAATTATTTAAAAACAAAGAATTTGATAAATGCGTTATATTTTTCAATAAATTTAAAAACGTTATTTCTCAGATACCACAAAAACAACAGGTAATTCCTGCAAAAAAAGATGATGTTGCAAAAAAGGACGAAGCATCGTCCTACGAGTTTGAGCCTGAGGAAGATGAAATTCTAGACGATTTATTACCCAAGAATATTTCTACTCAAATATATAAGGCTTTTTTAGAAAATTCTGCAAGTGAACAAGGATCAAGAATGACCGCAATGGATAATGCGACAAGAAACGCAGGAGACTTAGTAGATAGATTAACTATTAATTATAACAGAAGTAGACAGGCAGCTATTACAAAAGAGTTAATTGAAATAATATCAGGAGCGGAAAGTTTATAATATGAGTAAAAATGGAAAAATTATTCAAGTAATAGGAGCTGTAGTTGATGTGCAGTTCGAGGGTGATTTGCCTGAAATATTAACTGCTTTAGAAGTTGATAACTCTGGAAACAAGTTAGTACTAGAAGTTGCACAGCATCTAGGAGAAAACAGTGTAAGAACTATAGCCATGGATAGTACAGAAGGGTTAAAGAGGGGCGACGCAGTCCAGAATACTGGAGCACCTATTAGCGTTCCTGTAGGACCAGAAACGTTGGGAAGAATAATAAATGTTATAGGACAGCCAATCGATCAAAAGGGAGAAGTTAAAACAAAGGAAAAATGGCCTATACATAGAGAGGCACCCAAGTTTACAGATCAGTCAACCGAAACAGAAATTTTAGAAACAGGAATTAAAGTTATCGACCTTTTAGCACCATACTCAAAAGGTGGAAAAATAGGATTATTTGGTGGAGCCGGTGTTGGAAAAACAGTTATCATTATGGAATTAATTAATAATATTGCAAAAGCCCACGGAGGATACTCAGTGTTTGCTGGCGTAGGTGAAAGAACGCGTGAAGGAAATGATCTTTATCATGAGATGATCGAGTCAGGAGTTATTAAACCAGATGGAAAGGGTTCAAAAGCTGCACTTGTATATGGACAAATGAACGAACCACCAGGTGCAAGAGCAAGAGTAGGATTAACGGGATTAACAGTTGCAGAATATTTTAGAGATAAGGAAGGACAAGATGTTTTATTTTTTGTTGATAATATCTTTAGGTTTACACAAGCTGGTTCAGAAGTATCTGCTTTGTTAGGAAGAATACCTTCTGCAGTAGGATATCAGCCAACTTTAGCTACAGACATGGGAAATTTACAAGAAAGAATTACAACTACAGGAAAAGGATCAATCACATCGGTACAAGCCATATATGTGCCAGCAGATGATTTAACAGATCCTGCTCCTGCAACATCCTTTTCTCACTTGGATGCCACAACAGTTCTATCCAGACAGATCGCAGAGCTTGGAATTTATCCTGCTGTTGATCCACTAGATTCAACTTCAAGAATTTTAGACCCAAGAATTGTTGGAGAAGAGCATTATAGAGTTGCAAGAGAAGTTCAAAAAATTTTACAAACCTATAAATCTCTCCAAGATATAATAGCTATTCTTGGTATGGACGAGCTTTCAGAGGAAGATAAATTGACAGTGGCCAGAGCGAGAAAAATACAAAGATTCTTGTCCCAACCATTTTTCGTAGCAGAAGTTTTTACGGGAACTCCTGGAAAGTTAGTTAATCTAGATTCAACCATTAAAAGTTTTGATGCAATTTGCAAAGGAGACTATGATCATCTACCGGAAGCAGCATTCTATATGGTTGGCACGATCGAGGAAGTTGTAGCGAAAGCAGAAAAAATGGCAAAAGAAGCAGTTGCCTAAATGGAAAAAAATTTTAATTTAGAAATTATCTCGCCAGAAAAAATCTTACTAACTGAGCAGGCAAGTTCAGTAACAATACCATCATTTGAAGGTGAAATGACTATTTTAGCAGAACATATACCATTAATAACTTTTTTGAGACCTGGCATTGTTAGAGCTCATGGAGTTAAAGAGAGAAAATATTTTGTTGAAGAAGGAACTGTAGAGTTTTCAAAAAATACCCTAATAATACTATCATCTACAATTATATCTTTAGATGCACTTACCAACGCAAATATTTCTAAATTGATTGAAGAAAGCAAAAATCAATTAAACAAAGACCAACTAGATGATAAAACAAGATACATAACTTTCCACAAGTTGGATTCTTTATCAAAAATTAATCAATAATTTTTCTAATTTCAGGCAGAAGGTCTTCGTAAAGTTTTTTTTTAAAATCAACGATTACACCAGGCAAGCTTTCTATTTCTATCCATTTCCACTCAATAAACTCAGGATGTTTTGTTTTCAAATTAATTTCTTCGTCTTTACCTAAAAACCTGACTATAAACCACTTTTGTTTTTGACCTCTATATTTTCCTTTCCAAATTTTTCCCAAAAGATAATCAGGAAGTTCATATTTAGTCCATCTATCTATTTCTTTTAAAATTTTTATGTTTTTTATACTAGTCTCTTCCGATAGTTCTCTTTTCATTGCGTCAATATAATTCTCTCCCTCATCTACTCCTCCCTGGGGCATTTGCCAATATTTTTCTGGATTATCTTTTCTTTTGCCTACAAAGACTTTATTATTTTTGTTTAAGACTATAGCGCCAACGCCAGTTCTTAACGGCAGTATACTTTTATTCATTTAGGTTGTTAAAAGTTTTAGTGCGTAATTTAATTGACTATCTGTTTCAGTGTTGATTTCAAAATCATCAGAATCGTCCTCTATAAAAATATCCGGTGTAACCCCAACTTCAGAAATAGACTTTCCAGAAGGCAAATAATATTTGGAAATAGTAATTCTAATTCCTCCTCCATCGTTTAAAGGTATTATTGATTGAACCGATCCTTTTCCATATGTTCTGTTCCCTAAAATAATTGCTCTCTTATGATCTTTAAGTGCACCCGCAACTATTTCGGATGCAGATGCAGACCCGTTATTAATTAAAACTATCAATGGTTTGCCCTTTACCCTATCACCCTTTTTTGCAAAGAAGCGCCTGTTCTCATTAGCTTTTCTTCCTCTTGTAGATACAATTTCTCCTTCATCCAGAAAAAAATCAGTTACATTTATTGCTTGTGTCAATAAACCACCAGGATTATTTCTTAAATCAAGAATGTATCCTAAAGTTTTTTCCTTACCTTCAATATTTTTAATTTCATTTACTAATTGTTTGCTGCTATTTTTATTAAATGCTTTTAGCCTTAAATAACCAATATTTTTTTTTAAAACTTTGGCCTCAACTGATTGAACCTGAATTACTTCTCTTTTAATAGTTTTGCTAATTGCTTTTTTTATTCCTTTTCTTCTAATAGTTAAATCTATAGTCGAACCAACTGGTCCTCTCATTATTTTGACTGCTTCCATTAAAGATTTTCCCTGAACTTGTTCGCCATCTATTTTTACAATGTAATCTCCAGCCTTTACACCTGCTCTTGCCGCTGGAGTATCAGCTATTGGAGCAACTACTTTTACAACGCCAGCCTCCATACCAACTTCAATTCCAAGACCTCCAAATTCTCCCATAGTATCTGTTTCCATACTTTCAAAAATTTCTGGATTCATGTAGGCAGAGTAGGGATCCAAAGATTGTAGGGCTCCATTTATGGCATCATCAATCAGTTCTGATTGATCAACTTCATCAACATATTCTTTTTTTATTTTTTCTAAGACCTCTGCAAAAAGATCTATCTTTTTATATAATTCACTATTATTAGTGTTGCCATTAATAACTGTCGTATAAAAAAAACTAACAAATAATAAAAAAAATATCTTTTTCATATGCTTATCCTATCTTTAGTAATTGTCTGTGACCACATTTTTTCTAAATCATAAAACTTTCTTTTATCTGGATGAAAAATATGGACTATTATGTCGATAGCATCAATCAATTTCCAATCATTACTTGTTCTTCCTTCTATTTTGCATTTGTTTAAACCATTATTCTGCAATTCTTTTAATAATATTTCAGATAGAGCCTGTATGTGTTTTGACGAAGTTCCGGAAGCAATAACCATGTAATCTGCAATAGAAGTTTTTCCTTTTAAATTTACAGATACAATATTTTTAGCTTTATTTTTATTTAGAGTTTTTTCGATTATTTTTTTTAACTTTGAAATCTCCACTACTTCTATACTAAGTAATTTTTTCTTATTTTGGAAGAAGAAATGTTTACTATTTTTGACTTTAAAAATATAATCTTTTCTTTTCGAAGAGCTTTATAGGCTTTGCATGCAAAGACCTTATTAAAATAGCCCTGTCTAGAGAATATAACGATATTACATATATCTTGAAACTTATTCCAACTATCCCACTTATGAAAGTTTATAAGATTATCTGATCCCATTATGAAGTAAAATTCTGCTCTTTTATTTTTTTTTTTTAAAATCTTTATTAATTTTATTGTTTTATCCGATTTTAAATATTTATCATAATTTTTAATTTTTATTTTTTTATTATTTTTTATTATTTTTTTTGAAAGAAAAATCCTTGATTTTAAAGAAAACATTGGTTTTTTTTTTAAAGGATTTTTTTTGGTTATTGCCCAAACTAAATAATCTAATTTTAGTTTCTTCAAAGAAAGATTTGCTATTTGGACATGACCTTTGTGTGGAGGATCAAAGGTACCACCAAAAATTCCAATCTTTTTTTTTAATTTTTTATTTTTCTTCATTATCTATGGTCTAATAGTTCCTTTACCTTCGACCACATATTTGTAAGAAGTAAGCTGATTAATTCCAACCGGCCCTCTTGGAGGAAGCTTATTTGTGGATATACCAATTTCACCCCCAAAACCAAATTCTCCACCGTCAGCAAATTGTGTGGAAGCATTATGAATAGCTATTGCACTGTTTACTCCATCTAAGAAAATTTTTGCAGTTTTTTTATTTTTAGTCACAATGGAATCGGTATGCATAGTTCCGTATTTTACAATATGGGAGACTGCATCTTTAACTCCGTTAACAGTTTTTACTGATATTTTTGGAGATAAATATTCTGTTTTCCAATCAATTTCTTTTGCTAATCTAAGTCTATTTTGAAATAATTTATTTATTTTTTTATCTACAACAACTTCACAACCTAACAAAACTAGCTCTCTTATGATTGGTAGTGCATGAGATTTTATACATTTACTATCAATAAGTAGAGTTTCTGCAGCACCGCAAATAGATGTTCTTCTCATTTTAGAATTTAAAACAATTTTTTTTGCCATTTGTAATTCTGAGTCTTTATCAACATAAACATGACAGTTTCCCTCTAAATGTCCAATAACGTTTACATTGGAAAGTTTTTTTACTTTTGTTACTAGATTTTTTCCACCCCTTGGAACAATAACATCAACATAGTCTGACATCTTAGACAAAAGATAATCTACAATTTTTCTATTCTTTTTTTCTATGAATTGTATGCAATTTTTATCAACTCCATTTGTTTCCAGAGAATTTCTAAATAAATTTGCTAAGATTTTATTTGAATTAAAAGATTCAGATCCGCCTCGTAAGATAGCAACATTGCCAGATTTTAGACACAGAGATGATACATCGCAGGTAACGTTAGGTCTGCTCTCATAAATAATTCCTATAACCCCGATAGGCACTGTAACTTTTTTTATAGTAAGATTATTTGGTCTTTTCCATTTTTGAACTATTTTTCCAAGAGGATCACCAAACTTGATAATTTGGTTTATTGAATTTCTAATATTTTCAATTTTTTTATTATCTATTAATAATCTATCTATTAATTCTTTACGTTTGCAAGTTTTAATATCTTTTAGGTTTTCTTTAATAATTTTTTTTTTATTTTTGGCTAACGATTTACTGTAGCTTTCAAGAATCTTATTTCTTTTTTTGTGGTCTATTGCACCAAGATTCTTCAATGCAATTTTTGATTTGATACCAATATTGTTTAGATATTTGTTCATTACAATTTAACCATATCATCTCTATGGATTATTTCTGATTTACTAGAATATCCTAAAATATTTTCTATTTGATCACTTTTAAGGCCTTTTACTTTGTTTATCTCTTCAGATGAAAATGATGTGATTCCCCTTGCGCAGTCTTGTCCGCTCTCATCTACAATCAAAATATTATCCCCCTTTACAAAATTACCTTCAACTTTAGTAATGCCAGCTGGTAAAAGACTTTTTCCATTTCTTAGAGCTTTTGAAGCTCCATTATCGATATATATTTTTCCGTTTGAACCTATTGAGCTAACAATCCATTTTTTTCTTGCATGAAGACTTGATACTTTAGGCAAGAACCAAGTGCAAACATTTGTTTTTACCAATTTACTAAGAGGATTTATATGTTTTCCATTTGCTATAGCCATGTAACATCCAGAATTCATACAAATTTTTGCAGCATCTAATTTTGTGCTCATGCCACCAGAGCCATAAGAATTTTTTTTATTTTCAACAAAAGAATATATTTTATCATTAATATTTTTTACCTCTTTGATAATTTTTTTGTTTTCTGAAGATTCATATAGGCCATTTACGTCAGAAAAGTTTATTAAAATATCCGCACTAATTATTTGAGCCACTCTAGCTGCTAAACGATCGTTATCTCCATACTTGATTTCGGTGGTAGCAGTTGTGTCATTTTCATTAACCACAGGAATAGCTCCTAACTTAAATAGATTTTCAAAAGTTCTTTTTATATTAATAGCTCTTCTTCTTTGCTCGGTATCATCTGGAGATATTAAAATTTGACCAATCTTAATTTTTCTTTTTTCAAACACTTCTCTATAAGTATTGGTTAAATGAATTTGACCTATAGATGCTAGAGCTTGGCTCATTTCAATTTTTAGTCTCTTTTTTTTAACTTTTAAGTAATTTTGACCCAAAGCAATAGCCCCAGATGATACTATTACAAATTCTTTGCCATTTTTTCTTAATTTTTCTATATCTCCAACTAAGCTTTTTAACCATTTTTCTTTCAGTTTTCCCTTATTATCAACCAAGTTAGAAGAGCCAATTTTTAATACAATTTTTTTGGATTTATTTATGTACATTTTTTATAAATTATTTTTTTTACTTTATCAAAATTTTGATTAGAAATTAGAGAAGTTATTTCAAAACTTTTTTTTATTTTCTTTTTAAATTTTTTTAATTTTTCATCAATGGAATTCATATTTATTAGATCTGATTTATTAAAGACAATTATTTCTGTTTTTTTTAAGATCTTTTTGTCATATTTAGACAATTCATTCCTGATTTTCAAATAGTTTCCAATAATGTCTTTTTCCGATACATCAATTAAATGAATTAATACTTTACACCTTTCTATGTGTCTTAAAAATTTATCACCCAAACCAACGCCCTTATGCGAACCTTCTATTAAGCCAGGTATATCGGCCAAAATTATTTCTTTATGATTAATGTTCAACACGCCTAAATTTGGATTTATTGTAGTAAAAGGATAGTTTGCTATTTTAGGTTTAGCTCTAGTACATTTGGACAACAAACTTGACTTTCCTGCGTTTGGAAGCCCAATAATTCCTGCGTCAGCAATAACTTTTAATTGTAACCATACACAAAACTCTTCTCCTTGTTTTCCATTAGTTTTTTTTCTTGGCGCTCGATTTGTAGAGCTCTTAAATCTTGTGTTTCCTAAACCACCTTCTCCTCCCGTAGCAACTACAAACTTTTCTTTATCTTTGGTCAGGTCATAGATCAGAGTGTTATTATCTTCTTCATATATTTGAGTTCCAATAGGTACCTTCAGAGTTAAATTTTTTCCACTTCCGCCTGTTTTATTTTTGTTACTTCCTGGATTTCCATTTTCTGCCTTGAAATGTTGTCTATATCTAAAATCAACTAATGTATTAAGATTTCTTTCTGATTCCAAAATAATAGATCCGCCATTTCCACCATCTCCTCCATCAGGACCTCCAAATTCAACATATTTTTCCCTTCTAAAACTTGAAGAGCCGGAACCACCATTGCCGGCTTTAATATAAATCTTTGCTTGATCTAAAAACTTCATTTTATTAATTGAGTTTATTTTAAATTAAATTTATTTGGGAACTACAGAAACAAGAGTTCTGTTTGCTTTAGATTTTTTAAACTTTACTTTCCCGCTAATTAAAGAAAAAATTGAGTGATCTTTTCCCATACCAACATTGTTACCAGGATGAACTCTCGTACCTCTTTGACGCACTATGATATTTCCAGGCTTAACCAACTGTGAACCATATCTTTTAACACCCAGTCGGCGACCCGCACTATCTCGTCCATTTTTCGATGATCCACCTGCTTTTTTTGTTGCCATAGAATTTTATTTTTTTTTCTTTGTTGTTATTGTTTTTTTAGTAGTTTTTTCTTTTTTAGTACTTAATTTTTTATCTAACTTTGGTTGATTAGACAATTTAATCATATCTTTTTTTATTTCAGAGATAACTTTCCCGTTTTTAGATAAAATTTTTGTAATTTGAATTTTAGATAAAGGTTGTCTATGACCATACCTTTTTCTTGAATTTTGTCTTCTTCTTTTTTTAAAAACTAATATTTTCCTGTCTCTAATATTTTCAAGCAACAAACCTTCGACCACCGCTCCACTAATTGTTGGGTTGCCAACTTCCGTAGTTTTATCATCATTCACAAGTAAAACTTTTTTAAATTCTACTTTTTTTCCTTTTTCAATATTTAGTTTTTCAACCTTAAGAATATTGCTAGCAGACACTTTATACTGCTTACCGCCAGTTTCTATTACTGCAAAAGACATAAAATAACCTCTGTTAAAATTTAAGGCAATATAACCCCGTACTTTATCAAGTCAAGTTCAATGATGTTAAAATTGATCTTTTAAATTCCTCAATTTTGTAAAAACTTCCAATTTAGAGGCATTATTCATTTTAAGTTTGTTTTTTATTTTCTTATCTTCACACCTAAAAAATATATTAGTTTCTAATTCTTCACCCAAAGTTATAGGAATGGTCGGTAGATTTTTTTGAGTTTTATTATCTATATCTTTAATTCTGTTTTGTAATTTTTCATTTTCTCTATCAATGCTTATACAAAATTGCCCATTTTTTTTTGTATATTCATGACCGCAGTACATCATAGTATTTTTTGGTAAATTTTTAATTTTTTCCAAGGATTCAAACATTTGTTCAAATGTCCCTTCAAAAATTTTCCCGCATCCAAGAGAAAACAAAGTATCACCTGTAAACACTACATTAGTTTTTTGGGAGTAGAATGCAATGTGACCTAGGGTGTGACCAGGTATGTATATAACTTTAAAATTGGTTTCTCCCAATAAGAATTGATCTCCATCACTTTTTTTAATATCTACACCAGGGACTCTTTTTTCATCATAGGAAGAACAAATAATCTTTGCATTATATTTTTTTTTTAAATCTGTATTTCCTCCCACATGATCATGGTGATGGTGAGTATTTAAAATAAAATCTAGTTTTTTGTAGGTTTTTTGAATTTCTGAGTCCACAGGACTAAATTCAGAAGGATCAATAACCCCAACTAGATTTGTTTTTTTATCTCTAATTAAATAGCTATAATTATCTGAAAGGCATTTAATAATTGAAACATCTAGCATTTTAATTCAATAAAAATATTCCAAGTTTAGAAAATAGATTTTTTATTTCAAGGTTACTTTTTTTGATTTCAGAAGTTGAATTCTCATTAACTCCTATTGCTTTAGCAATTGTAATATTTTTTTCTAAGCAGAAATGAAACAGATCTTTAATTGTGCACATATGAAGATTAGGAGTGTTATACCATTTATTAGGCAAATTTTTTGTGACTGGCATTTTTCCAAATAACAGCAAACTTGTTCTAACTTTCCAATATCCAAAATTAGGTATTGATATAATTACCGATTTTCCAATTCTTAATAAATCTTTTAGAACTTTTTCCGGATTGTAAAATGCCTGAAGTGTTTGACTTAAAATAACAAAATCAAAAGATTGACTCGGAAATTGATGAAGTTCTGTTTCCGCATCACCTTCTATCACCGAAAGACCTTTATAAATACATTGCTTAACATTTGTCTCTATAAGCTCTAAACCACGAGCTTCTATATTTTTTTCTTTGATTAAAAGATCCATTAAAGAACCATCTCCACAACCAACATCTAGTACCCTTACGTTTTTAGGTAACAAATCTGCGATTACTTTAAATTCTTTTTTCATTTTTAAATTTTATATACATTGAGTCTATAAATCCTTTTAAAGTTTTTAAAAACTCTGGTTCATTTACCAAAAAAGAATCATGCCCTTTTTCAGTTTTAATTTCAGCAAAGGAAACGTCGGCTCCTGAGGCATTGAGAGCAATAACCGTATCTTTATTTTCCTTTGTTGTGTAAAGCCAATCAGAAGAAAACGAAATAATCAGAAATTTAGTTTTTTGACCACTAAATGCTTCAACAAGTCCTCCTTTAAACTGTCTAGATAAGTCAAAGTAATCCATTGCTCTAGTAATGTATAAAATTGAATTTGCGTCAAATCTTTCAACAAATGTATAACCTTGATGTCTTAAATAACTTTCAACTTGGAAATCAGCATCAAAACTAAATTCATAGTCAGCTTTTTCCTGAAGCTTTCTACCAAATTTTTCTTGCATCCCTTTCTCAGATAAATAGCTGATATGACCCACCATTCTTGCAACAGCTAAACCATTTTTAGGCTGAACATTTTTTTTTATATATTCTCCTTTATCCCACGCAGGATCTGCCATGATAGCCTGTCTAGCTAGTTCGTTAAGAGCAATATTTTGAGCACTATGACTTGTGCCGCAAGCAATTGGAATTGCAGAAAAAGTTCTGTTTGGAAATGTTGCACAAAACTGAAGCGATTGCATTCCTCCCATAGATCCTCCTGTAGCACAAAGAAGTTTTTTTATTCCTAGATGATCTAAAAGAGTTTCCTGTGCTTTAACCATATCTCTTATAGTTATAACTGGAAAATTTAATCCATAAGGTTCATTTGTTTTTTTGTCTACTTCTTTGGGCCCCCATGAACCCATGCATCCACCAATAACATTTGCACAAACTACAAAGTATTTATTTGTATCGATGGCTTTACCAGGTCCTACAGCTGTTGCCCACCAACCTTCTTTTTTTGTTATTGGATTCGTTCCACTAACAAACTGATCGCCCGTAAGGGCATGAAAAACTAAGATAGCATTATCTTTCGACTCATTTAATTTTCCATAAGTTTCGTACGCCAAAGGAAAATCCTTAATAGTTTTTTTACAGTCTAGTAAAAGAGGTTTTGATACGTTTAATTTTTGAATATTTTCTAATTTATTACTCATAAAAAAAAAGCCCAGCTAGACTGGGCAAAAACCCCGTTTAGCTGCATTTACTTAGCGCTCGCAATTTTGGTTAAATCAGCGCTAGTGGATGTATACTAAATCGCCATAAACATGTCAATTTATTCAAATAAATCTATTTCCATTATACAAATTGATTAGCTTTTAATATAAGAAATCTAAAATATTATGAAATTACCCAGACCCAGAAAGATTATTGCAGAAAAGTATGTTGCTGGACTAAGCTTGTTTAAGAGTAAAAGAAGTCCAATAAAGTTATCTGCGAACGAATCTGCATTAGGACCAAGTCCTAAGGCAGTAAAATCTTACAATTCTATCGGAAAAGGATTTGTAAGATATCCAGATTCAGATGGCACTTTTTTTAGAAAAGTTCTAGGCAAAAAATTTCACTTAGATAAAAACAGAATTATTCTTGGTTCGGGCTCCGATCAAATATTTGAATTAGTTTGTAAACTTTTTTTAAACAAAGGAGATGAGGTTGTTGTTACACAATATAGTTTTATAATTTATAGAATTTATAGCAGAATGTGTGGTGCAATTGTAAAATTTGCCAAAGAGGAAAACTTTACGCCATCCGTACAGTCAATATTGGATTGTGTTAGTAGAAAAACTAAAATTGTTTTTTTGGCTAATCCAAATAATCCAACAGGAACATATTTGGATCGAAATGAAATGCTAGAATTAAGAAAAAGATTAAGAAGTGATGTTTTATTGGTCATAGATGACGCATACTGTGAATTTATAGAAGATCCTAACTTTTCTTCAGGAATGGAACTATTTTCTAAATCAAAAAATGTTTTGATAACAAGAACGTTTTCAAAAATATACGGTTTAGCAGGATTAAGAATAGGATGGGGTTATTCTTCAAAGGCAATAATTAAAAAACTGTATGAAATTAAACCTCCATTTAATGTTAGCAGACCAGCTTTGTTTGCTGCCACGCAAGCCGTACAGGATACTAATTGGCTTAATAAGGCTATCAAACATAATAGTTATTGGTCTGAAAAAATATTTGATGTAATAGACGAAATTGGTATTGCCACGAATAAGACAAACGTTAATTTTTTTCTGTTAAATTTTGATTTTGTTGACAAGTCATCAACTCAAGTATTTAATAAGTTAGCAAGTTCAGGAATTCTAGTAAGACAAATGAACGTTTACAGCATTAAAAATTCATTGAGGGTGACAATAGGAAATAATTATGAAAATAAAAAATTTATTAAAACATTAAGGAAAATTTTCAATGTTTGAACAGGTATCAATTATTGGTTGTGGTTTAATAGGCTCTTCAGTCTTTAGAGCTTTAAAGAAAAATAGTTTTGCTAAAAAAGTAATAACTTTTGATAATGATAAATTTGTGAGCGAAATTATAAAAAAAGAAAACCTTTCAGACAAAACAGTTTCTAATCCGGAAGAAGCAGTTAGTAATGCTGATTTAGTTTTAATTTCAACCCCTCTAAGTAGTTTTGAGCCAGCAGTTGATTCAATAAAAAAATATCTTAAATCGGGATCAATTTTAACAGACACAAGTTCAGTAAAAAAAGGAGCAGATGCAATCGTTAAAAAAATGAATTTAAAAAATATTTCTTGGATTCCCAGCCATCCTGTTGCTGGTACCGAAAAAAGCGGACCAGGATCAGGCTCACCAGATTTATTTAAAGATAGATGGACTATATTAACGCCAGATTCTAAAATAAAAGATTCAGACATAAAGAAAGTTTCTCTTTTCTGGGAATCAATGGGAAGTAAAGTAAAAATTATGTCAGCAGAAGATCATGATAAAATATTATCTCTAACAAGCCATCTGCCACACGTGATCGCTTACAATATAGTTAAAACTGCAATGGGTGACGATGAAAAAACAAAGAAAGATGTTGTTAGATACAGTGCTGGCGGTTTAAGAGATTTTACAAGAATAGCGGCATCAAACCCAATAATGTGGAAAGATATATTTATTGATAACAGCGATTTAATTATTGATGGAATCAATAAGTTCAGTAAAAGTTTAGATGAATTCAAGAAAGCTATTAAAGAAAAAGATAGTAAAAAACTTTTAGAAATCTTTGAAAAATCTAAAGAATTCAGAGAAGCGATTATTAAAGCTGGCCAGGACACAGATAAACCAGGGTT
>Ga0208764_10001506_pt1 | contig 14876 bp, 12 predicted proteins | sample ETNtaG_18_FD_185762 | JGI IMG/M metagenome (GOLD analysis project Ga0208764, IMG submission 185762) | Marine microbial and viral communities from oxygen minimum zone, Eastern Pacific Ocean - ETNP201302SV91 (SPAdes) (version 2) | ecosystem: Environmental > Aquatic > Marine > Oceanic ... | reverse complement strand
TTTCCATTAATAATTTTTTTTAAAACCTCTTTAAATTTAATTACAGAGCTTGGGTCAGAGTTTTTCAATGCATTGAATATACGTTTTTTTTGACTTTCAAAAACCTCGCCATAAATTTTTTTCCATCATTGTCTAAATACAGAAGTTTCCTTCTAGTATCTACTTCATCTTTAATTTGTTTTATCATTTTTAAACGTTTTAAATCTCTCAGAACTCTGTTTAAACTTTGCTTTGTTATTTTTAATTTATAGAGCAGCTCATTTACACTGACTCCCTCATTTCTCTCAATTATATGCAAAGTTCTAAAGTGTGCAGAACCTAGAGATTTTTTTCTTAAGATTTCCCTAGGATCAGAAAATGTTTCTCTATAGGCATAAAGAAGCAATTGTATACAATCTTTGATTTGATCGTCTTTTAAATAAAGTAAATCTTTCATATTTTGGTCAGATATGTTGACATATTTTATCAACAAATATACTTTTTTGTTAGCAAAAAATTATTTAATTTTAATTTAATGGAAACAATTCCTTACGATAAAAGATCAGGAAAAATTTGGTTCAATGCCAAGCTCGTAGATTGGCAGGAGGCAAACGTTCATCTTCTTAGCCATGGTTTGCATTATGCTAGCTGTGTATTTGAAGGTGAGAGAGTCTATGACGGAGAAATTTTTAAACTTGAAGAACATACCAAAAGACTTTTTTATTCAGCAAATAGAATGGGTATAAAAATTCCTTATAGTGAAGAAGAGATCAATAATGCCTGTAAAGAAATTATTGTAGTTCAAAAAGTAAAAAATGGATATGTAAGACCCATTGCTTGGAGAGGAAGTGAAATGATGGCTATATCTGCACAAAAAAATAAAATACATGTTGCGATTGCTACTTGGGAGTGGGGTTCTTATTTTGATCCGCAATTAAAACTTAAGGGAATAAAATTAAATATTTCACCCTGGAGAAGACCGGCCCCTAACTCAGTACCCTGGGATACAAAAGCCGCAGGCCTATATATGATCTGCACATTGTCTAAACACGAAGCAGAAAGTAAAGGATTTACAGATTCTTTAATGCTGGATCATGACGGCAATATTGCCGAGGCCACAGGAGCGAACATTTTTTTTAAAGACAAGAATGGATCTTTACATACCCCAACACCCGATTCTTTTTTAGACGGAATTACGAGAAGGTGTGTAATTGAAATTGCCAAATCAAAAGGGATAAAAATATTTGAGAGAAAAATAAAACCGGAAGAAATGTCAAATTTTACAGGCTGTTTTCTTACTGGTACCGCAGCTGAAATTACACCCGTGTCTCAAATAGATAAATTTAATTTTGTAGTTTGTGATTTTATAAAAGATTTATCTAAAAGCTATCAAAATTTAGTTAGAAAAAAAGCAGCAGCTTAATTTTTTTTGTCGTCGTTAATTGCTGTATCTATTCCTTTCACCAGATAATCATATCCAGTGTACAAAGTAAGAATTGCAGCTAGCCACAGTAATATTATACCTATTGTTTGAGCATTATAGTCCTGAAAGTTAACAATTTTATTTCCTGTGTCACCTGTTAATAGCAATGCTATAGAAACCATCTGTATAAATGTTTTAAACTTTGCAAGATTAGAAACGGGCATCCTCACTTCTCTTCTGGCCAAAAATTCTCTTAGACCAGAAATTAATATTTCTCTAGTTAATATAGTAATCGCAGCAATAACCTCATAATTTTTTATTATTCCATTCATAACAAGCAGAATTAGCGCTGAAGCAACTAAAATTTTATCGGCTATTGGATCAAGGAGTTCTCCCAACCTTGACTCTTCTTTGTAGAGTCTTGCAAGAAAGCCGTCCAAATAATCTGTGAAACTTGCTAAAGCAAAAAGAAAAAAGGGAACCAGGTCACCAACTATTCCTGGTACAAAAAATGATATAACGAAAATCGGAACAATTATTATACGACCGATAGTTAAAATATTTGGTATCTTAAATTTCATAATTAACCCTCATGAAAAAAATCATGAATTTTTTTTGCTACTTTTTCCTCAATTCCTTTAACAGATCTTAGATCTTCAAAACTTGCTGATTCAACTGATTTTGCAGAACCAAAATGATTAAGCAAGGCTCTTTTTCTGCCTTTCCCAATTCCTGATATTTGATCCAAGAGAGATTTCCTGAGATTCTTTCTTCTTTTAGATCTGTGAGTACTTATGGCAAATCTGTGAGCCTCATCTCGAAGTCTTTGTAAAAAAAATAGAGCAGGGTCATTTTTTTTGAATTTGATAGTTTTTCCCTCATGAAAAAAAGTTTCATCACCCGCATTTCTATTTTTTCCTTTTGCAATAGCTATGACGGGTAGCTGATGAAGTCCAAGATCATTTAAAACTTCTCTGCTTACCGAATATTGGCCTTTGCCCCCATCAACTAAAATCAAATCAGGAAGCGCTAGAATATTTTTTTCTTCTTTTAATGCTCTAGAAAATCTTCTTTTTAATACTTCTTTCATCATGCCGTAGTCATCACTCTTTACAGATTCTGATTTTATATTAAATTTTCTATATCTTTTTTTTAGAAAACCTTCTTTTCCGAACGCAATGAAGGCACCCACAGAGTCCGACCCCTGAATATGGCTGTTATCATAAACTTCAATTAGACTTATATTAAATTTTAACAAAAATTTATCAGAAAGACCATCAATCAATTTTGAGTTGCTCTCTGTTTCTAAAATTTTTTGTGTAAGAGATTCTTTTGCGTTTCTCTCGGCTAATTTTGATAATGTTTTTTCACCATGTGTTTTAGCTAGTTTAACTATTATTTTCTTCTTCTCTCGCTTTGAAAAAGTCGTCTCTAGTAATAGCCTGTCTTCTACTTCAGTATTTAAAAGAATTATTCTAGGCGCACTTTTATTTTCATAGAATTGACCTATAAATGAAGAAAGGATTTTTTCTATTTTTTCATCTGGATCATGTTTTGGAAAATACGCCTGATTACCCCAGTTTTGTTTTGATCTGAAAAAAAAGACTTGAACACATGTTTTTCCAGATTCTTTAAAAATAGAAATTACATCCGCTTCTATTAAATTAGCCGCACTTATTTTTTGAGATGATTGAATTTGAGTCAATGCTTTAATTCTATCTCTAAGAACAGCAGCTTTTTCATAATCTAATTCTTTGCTGGCCCTTTCCATTTCTTCAGAAAATCTTTTTTGAATTTCACGTGACTTTCCTGAAATAAAATCTACAGCATTTTTCACCAGACTCTCGTAACTTTTTTTACCGATATAATTCATACAGGGTGCAGCACACCTTTTAATTTGATATAAAATACAGGGACGTTTTCTATTATTGAAAACTGTATCATCACAAACACGCAGCAAGAAAACCTTTTGCAATATTTTTATAGTCCAGTTTGCTGAACCAACGGATGCAAATGGTCCAAAATAATAGCCGTCTCTATTTTTCTTTCCTCTTAACTTGGTTAACTGTGGCCATTTATCTTTATGACCAATAAAGATGTAAGGAAAAGATTTGTCATCCCTTAACAAAATATTAAATCTTGGTTTGTGTTTTTTTATTAAATTTGCCTCTAACAACAAGGCCTCACTCTCACTTGCAGTCGTTGTTGTTTCCAGATTTTTTGTTAGAGACAACATTCTCTCAGTCCTAATGGGAAGGTGGCTGTCAGCAATATAGCTTTTTAAACGATTTGGAATATTTTTGGCTTTTCCCACATAAAGAATTTCACTTCTCTCACCCAACATTTTATAAACCCCAGGGTTTTTTGTGAGGTGAGGAATTTTTTGTCTTATGACCTCTTTTCCTTTCTTAAGACTCATTAAATTTACTTTTTTCGATTTCTATTCCAACTGAAGAAGTATTTTTTAAAATATCTAATTTTTCAATTCTTAATTTAACTTTCTTAACCTTGTTATTTTCAAAAATTTTTAAAAAAATTTTCTCTGCTAACGTTTCTAACAAGGGATAGTGTTTTTTATTTGTAATTTTTTTTATATTTTTAATAACATCTTCATAATTAATAATGCTATCTAGATTATTGTCATCAGGGACCAGGTTGGGACTGGTATTAATATTGATGTTGAATTTTACTCTTTGTTTTTTTTTCTTTTCAAAATCATGAATTCCTACAGATATTTTTAAAATTAAATCTTTAACGAGTATCTTTCGCTTATAGCTAAAACGTTTTTTTTCTTTGAATTTAATAATTTTCATTCCTTGCCACTTATTATATCAGGAGTTTTCCAGCCCAAGCTTTGACCGCTGTCTACACTCACAATCTGTCCAGTCACACTATCATTTTCAATAAAGTATTTTACCAAATTGCAAATACTATTTACATCAACTTGTTTTTCCAGAATTGTTGATTTCCATTGTGATTTAAAATGCTTTTCAGATTGCCTTTTATTTTTGATAGTTGGTCCTGGAGCTATACCATTTACTCTGATATTGGGAGCAAACTTCATTGCAGAGATTTTGGTAACAGCAGCAAGCGCATATTTGCTTACGGAATAGGAGAAGAAAAATGGAGTTAGTTTAAAAATTCTTTGATCAACTATATTAATAATATTGCCAGGTTTATTTTTTTTTAGTTTAAAAAATTCTCTCATTAATATAGAGGGAGATTTTAAGTTAATCATCATATGTTTTTCCCAAGATTTTGAATTAAAATTAGATATATCGTCATTTTCAAAAACTGAAGCATTATTGATTAGGCAGTCAAGACCCCCCATTTGTTTTTTAGCCTTTCTAATTAACTGAACAGCCTCTCTTTCTTTACTCAGGTTAGATTTTAAAAGGTAGGTGTTTATTCCAAGCTCATCTAGCTCTTTTTTAATTTTTTTTGCTTGCGAAGATGATGAGTTATAATGAATTGTAATATCTGTAGCTTCATCAGCTAACGATTTTCCAATTGCCGCCCCAATTCTTGTTGCTCCACCAGTTATAATTATTTTTTTTGCTTCCATTTTTTTAATGCTTTTTTAGCTTTAGTTCCTGGCATTCCCATAGTTGATCTGCCTTGGGGATATGCTTTCTTTTTAAGATTATACCGGGAAATCCTAGGATTCAAATTTATTTCTAATTCGCTGGCCTCTAATTTTCTTATTTCATCTCTAATTTTTGCGGCTTCTTCAAACTCCAGATTGGATGCGGCCTCCTTCATTTTTTTGTTTAGTGCTTTTAAATGTTTTTTTAAATTTGCACCAACATTTGATCCTTCGCTTACTTTTACATAATCTTTTTCATATACGGATTCTAAAATATCGTTGATTTCTTTTTTTATTGACTCAGCATTAATATTATTTTTTTTATTGTATTCTTCCTGCTTCTGTCTTCTTCGGTCCGTTTCTTTAATGGCTTTATCAATACTCTTTGTAACTTTATCTGCATAGAGAATAACTTTTCCGTCAATATTTCTTGCTGCTCTACCGATAGTTTGTATCAACGATGTTTCAGATCTTAAGAATCCTTCTTTGTCTGCATCCAAAATTGCTACCAACGCACACTCTGGAATATCTAATCCCTCTCTAAGAAGATTGATCCCAACTAAAATGTCAAAAACACCCATTCTTAGGTCTCGAATAATTTCGATTCTTTCCAAGGTATCTATATCTGAGTGCATATATCTAACTTTAAGTCCATTCTCATGCAGATATTCTGTTAAATCTTCAGCCATTTTTTTTGTGAGCGTTGTAACTAAAATTCGATAGCTTTTATCAATAATTTTTTTGGATTCATGAAATAAATCATCTACTTGAGTTTTTGCTGGCCTAACCTCTACTTTTGGATCGATTAGGCCCGTAGGTCTAATAACTTGATCAATATATTGATTTTGAGTTTGCCTAAGTTCCCATGGCCCCGGTGTTGCCGAAACAAATACAGTTTGAGTTCTCATTGCATTCCACTCTTCAAATTTTAAAGGACGATTATCCATGCAAGATGGTAATCTGAAACCATATTCTGCAAGAGTACTTTTTCTTGTGTGATCACCTTTATACATTCCATTTAACTGAGGAACAGTTACATGGCTTTCATCAACAAAAATAATTGTATTGTCTGGAAAATATTCAAAAAGAGTAGGAGGCGGTTCTCCTCTTTTTCTGCCAGATAAAAATCTTGAATAATTTTCAATTCCAGCACAAGTTCCAGTAGCCTCTATCATTTCCAGGTCAAATTTTGTTCTTTCTTTCAGTCTTTGCGCCTCAAGAAGTTTGTTATCAGTTTTATGCTTCTCAAGCGTCTCACCTAATTCTTTTTTTATTTCTTTGATAGCCTGATCTATAGTTGGTTTAGGTGTAATGTAGTGACTATTTGCATACAGTTTTATAATTTCAAAATCATTTGTTTTATTGCCTGTTAAAGGATCAAATTCTTCAATCTTTTCCAATTTATTTCCAAACAAAGTTAATCTCCAAGCTCTATCTTCCAAATGGGATGGAAATATTTCTAAATTTTCTCCCCTCACTCTAAAAGTTCCTCTGAAAAAATTTTGATCATTTCTTTTGTACTGTAAGTTTACAAAAATTTTTATTATTTCATCTCTTTCGTATTCGTGGTTTTTTTTCAGGGTCAAAGTCATCTTACTGTATGCCTCAACCGAACCAAGTCCATAGATACATGATACGCTAGCAACTATAATCACATCATCTCTTTCAAGTAACGATCTTGTTGCCGAGTGACGCATTCTGTCAATCTGTTCATTTATCGAAGCTTCTTTTTCAATGTAAGTATCCGATCTAGGCACGTACGCTTCTGGAGTATAGTAATCATAATAAGAAACAAAATATTCAACAGCATTGTCTGGGAAAAAACTTTTCATTTCCCCGTATAACTGCGCTGCCAAAGTTTTATTTGGCGCAAGCACCAAAGCGGGTCTATTTGCAGATTCGATAACCTTGGCCATTGTAAAAGTTTTTCCGGATCCGGTTACGCCCAATAAAACCTGCTCATTTCTTTTGTCTTTTAAATTCTTAAGTATTTTTTTTATTGCCTCCGGTTGATCTCCGGCAGGTTGAAAGCTACTTTTTATTTTAAACTTTATTCCACCCTCAAGTTTTTTTCTAACAATAGGGGTATTAGCTTCCAAATTGCCTATTTTTTCTTGATAAGAATTTTGCATTTTATGTTAATAATAACAAAATATTATAAATTTCAATGAGTATAGTTTCCAATAGTTTAAAACGAATAAAACCGTCTCCAACCATAGCTGTTACATCAAAAGCCAGGGAAATGAGAGAAGCCGGTAAAGATGTAATTGGATTAGGAGCAGGAGAACCTGATTTTGATACCCCAGACAATATTAAAGAAGCGGCTATTCAGGCTATTAAAAGGGGCGAAACGAAGTACACGGCTGTAGACGGAACCCCAAAACTTAAAAAGGCTATTCAAGAAAAGTTTTCTAGAGAGAACAATTTAACTTATGAATTAGACCAAATTTCAGTTGGAACCGGAGGAAAACAAGTGCTTTATAACGCCTTCATGACAACACTCAATCCAGGTGACGAGGTAATTATTCCAGCGCCTTATTGGGTGTCTTATCCGGATATGGTTTTATTAGCTGGTGGCAAACCCAAAATAGTAAAATGTTCTGAAAAAAATGAATTTAAAATAACTCCAGCAGAGCTTAAAAAAGCAATTACTAAAAAAACTAAGTGGTTAATTATTAACTCCCCATCAAATCCTACGGGATCTTGCTATACAAAGAAAGAAATACAAGAGCTATCAAAAATTTTAATAAAAAATAAAAAAGTTTTTATTTTAAGCGATGATATTTATGAACATATTATTTACGATGGATTTGAATTTTTTACTATTGCCCAGATAAAAGCTTTGAAAGATAGAACATTAACTATGAATGGAGTAAGTAAATCTTATTCAATGACAGGATGGAGAATAGGTTATGGAGCAGGACCAAAAGATATAATTAAAGCTATAGCAAAAATTCAATCACAATCTACGACAAATCCATCATCAATAAGTCAAGCAGCAGCAGTTGAAGCTTTAAACGGGACTCAAGATTTTATCAAAACTAGATCTGAGTCATTCAAAGAGAGAAGAGATTTTGTTGTAAAGACCTTGAATAATATTAAAGGATTAAGTTGTTTGAAACCAAATGGCGCTTTTTATGTATTTCCTAACTGTAAAGAACTATTAGGGAAGAAAACAAAATTAAAAACAGACAAAGATTTTGTTGAAAAATTACTTGTAGAATCAGAGGTAGCGGTCGTTCAAGGATCAGCATTTGGTCTGGATGGATACTTTAGGATTTCATACGCTACATCAATGGATAATCTAAAAAAAGCTTTAGAAAGAATTAAATCTTTTTGCGAGAGCCTTACTTAGAATTAGATAAATATTTTTCTGCCTCTAATGCAGACATACATCCCATTCCAGCCGCAGTAATTGCCTGTCTAAATATTTTATCTTTAACATCTCCAGCCGCAAAAATACCGGGTACATTAGTAACTGTAGAGTCTGGTTTAGTGATTATATAGCCTTCTTTATCCATTTTTAGCTGGCCTTTAAATATTGATGTGGCAGGGTCGTGCCCAATTGCAATAAACAGTCCATCAACTTTTAAATCTGTAACTTTATTAGTTTTTACATTCTTAATTTTTATTCCGTTAACTGATTTTGGATTTTTTGCACCCAAAACTTCTTCAACAACACTATCCCAAATTATTTCAATTTTTTTATTTGCTTTTAATTTTTCCTGAAGCATTTTTTCTGCTCTCAGTTCATTTCTTCTATGTATAAGTTTCACTTTTGATGCAAATTTTGTTAAGAATATTGCTTCTTCCACGGCAGCATTCCCACCTCCAACTACAGCAACTTCTTTTTCTTTAAAGAAGAATCCATCACAAGTAGCACATGCTGAAACACCAAATCCTCTATATTCTTGCTCAGATTTTAAGTTCAGCCATCTTGCTTGAGCTCCTGTTGAAATTATAAAACTATCTGCAGTATAAATCTGACCGCTATCCCCTGTAGCCGTGAAAGGTTTTTTGGAAAGATCTACTTTGCTTATGTGGTCTTGAATCATTTCAGTTCCCACAGATTTTGCTTGGCCTTTCATTTCCTCCATCAACCAAGGTCCCTGAATCACTTTTGAATATCCAGGAAAGTTTTCAACATCGGTTGTTGTAGTCATTTGCCCGCCTGGTTCAGAACCAAATACTAATATTGGCTTAAGCATTGCTCTAGCAGCATAAATAGCGGCTGTATAGCCGGCAGGGCCAGATCCAAGAACTAACACTTTTGTATGTTTAGTAGACTTATTATTCATTATATATAGATATATAGTTATAAATGTTGAAATTAAAAGCACTTCTTTTAACCCAGGGCATGCACGGCATGATAAGTCAGGTTGAGGGCTTAGCCAAAGCTTTAGGGTTGAACTTTAGACATCAAACAATACAACTTAAGAAATTTTGGAATTTTATTCCGCCAAAATTAACGCCAGTATTCGACGGTATTTTGAAGGAAAAATTTATTTGTGATGCTAAGGTTATTATTTCTTGCGGAAGAAAAAGCGTGATTCCTTCCATTTTATTAAAAAAAAGATTTAAAAACGAAGTGTTTAATATTCATATTCAGGATCCAAAGGTAAATTTGAAAAATTTTGATTCTATTATTTGCCCAGAACATGATGATTTGAACGGAGATAATGTTATAAAAACCAGGGGCGCTATACATTATCTTACAAATGATGAAATTAGCAAAAACACAAACTATTTAAAACCTAACCAAGGAGAAAAAAAAATTGTAACTTTTATACTCGGGGGTCCAAACAAATATTACAATTTTTCCGAAAAACAAATGGATAAAATGTTTGCAAAAATAAAAAATATGTTTATTTCCTCAAAATATAAATTAATTGTTATTCCGTCATATAGAACACCAGAAAATATACTAAAACTTGCCTTTAATTACTTCAACGAAGAGCATTTGGTAGTAAAAGAGAGAGACAAAAAAGCCTATTTATCTTCATTAGGCCTTGCGAGTACTATTATTGTAACTTGTGATTCGACATCAATGATTTCGGAGGCCGCTATTACAGGCAAGCCAGTATATGTTGCACAAATGAACAACAAAATAAGCATTCATAGATTTAAAAAATTTTATAAATTATTTGAAGATCTTGGTATAACCAGAGACTTGGAAGATAAAATTGAACATTGGACTTACAAAGGCTTAGATGAAGTTAACCACGCCGCTTCATTAGTGAAAGAGAAAATGAAAAAAAATGGAATTATTTAATTCATTAAAATCAAGATTGGAAACTTATGACAAACCCTTTAAGCACTGGGCAATCAACCAGCCCTTAACAGAATTAGCTATAAAAGAAATCTGCAATGCGGATATTGCCAACCCTACTAATGAAGGTCTTCAGTATGATGGAACTAGGGCTATTGATGGAGGTGAAGGTAAATTTAGAGAGGGCATAAAAACTGGTGGAAAAGCTAAAAAATATAGATGCTTTATAACTAAAGAAAATTCAAAAAAATTTCCTGAATTAACAAACTTTGTTAATGAGCTAACTTCTAAAAATGTATATCAATATATTGGCGAATTAATAAAAAAAGATCTTTCAAATTCTTTTGTAAGGCTAGAAGTAATTTGTGATAGACAGGGATTTTGGCTTAAGCCACACTGTGATATAAAAGAAAAATTGTTATCATCATTGATATTTGTTAATGCTTTTAATGAATCAGAAAATTTAGGAACAGACCTTTATGATGAGAAGCTAAATAAAATTAAAACTGTTCCTTACAAAAATAATTATGGCTATTTCTTTACTAGCGGTCCAAATACTTGGCATGGTATGGAAAAAAAAGAAATCAAAAAGGAAAGACGTTGTATACAAGTTAATTATGTTTCATTTCAAACTGACTGGAAGGTTAAAGTCTAACTATCTTGTAAAGCTCTTACTTTTATAGGATATTTTTTTAGAGCCTCAATTGATTCCACACAAGCATTTGCTGCAGGTATTGTGGTAAAATAAGGAATTTTGTTCATTAAGCTAGACCTTCTTAAACTGAAAGAGTCCGCTATCGAATCTTTACCCTCTGTGGTGTTAATTACCAAAGCAATACTCTTTTTATTTAGCTTTTCTACTATGTGGGGAGATCCTTGACTAACTTTGTTAATTTTTTTGCACTTGATTCCATTAGACATTAAATATTTTGCCGTTCCAGAAGTAGCACATATCGAAAATCCTAATTTTATTAATTTTTGTGCATTATTTAATATTTTTTCTTTATCTTTATCTTTTACAGAAACAAAAGCAGTTCCCTTTAAAGGAATACTGTTATTACTTGCTATTTGACTTTTTGCAAAAGACAAACCAAAATTTTCATCAAACCCCATTGCTTCACCGGTTGATTTCATTTCTGGACCTAAAAGAACATCTACTTCAGGAAATCTATTGAAAGGAAACACAGCTTCTTTTACTGCGAAAGTATTTTCGTTTTTTCTTTTTAAATCAAAGTCAGACAGTTTTTCGCCTGCCATTACTCTAGATGCTATTTTAGCAACAGGAAGGCCTGTAGCTTTTGAAACAAACGGCACAGTTCTGCTTGCTCTAGGATTTACTTCTAGGACATAAACCTCACTGTCTTTAACTGCAAACTGGATATTAATTAAGCCCACTACCTTTAAGGCAATAGCCAACTGTTTAGTTTGTTTTTCTATCTCGTTGATAATTTCTTTACCCAAGGTGTATGGAGGCAAAGAACATGCGGAATCACCAGAGTGTATGCCTGCTTCTTCAATGTGCTCCATGATTCCAGCAACAAAAATTTTACTTCCATCTGATATAGCGTCCACATCTATCTCAGTTGCGTCATTTAAGAATTTGTCAATAAGAACAGGATTTGATCCCGATATTTTTACAGCTTCATCTATATATTTTTCTAAATCTGAGTGACCATAAATTATTTCCATGCCTCTTCCGCCAAGAACATAGGATGGCCTAATAACAATTGGAAAACCTATTTTATTAGCAATCTCAAAAGATTCACCTTTATTTTTTGCGATTCCATTATCCGCTTGTTTTAAATTTTCTTTAATAAGCATTTCTTTGAATCTCTCCCTGTCCTCGGCAAGATCAATGGAATTAAACTGAGTACCTAAAATCGGAATATTATTTTCCGCAAGAGTTTTTGCCAATTTTATTGGTGTTTGACCGCCAAATTGAGCAATAACACCAAGTAATTTTCCATTTTCCATCTCTTTATTTATTATATTCAAGACATATTCTTCTATTAAAGGCTCAAAGTATAATCTGTCACTAGTGTCATAATCAGTGGAAACGGTTTCTGGATTACAGTTAACCATAATTGCTTCATATCCTTTTTCTTTCAAAGCAAAGCTTGCTTGGCAGCAACAATAATCAAACTCTATACCTTGACCAATTCTATTTGGCCCACTTCCTAATATTATGATTTTTTCTTTATTTGTTGGGCTTGCTTCACATGCAGACAGTTCACCTGCTAGCTTTTGATAAGTCGAGTACATATACGGAGTTTCTGATTTAAACTCAGCTGCACAAGTGTCAATTTTCTTAAACACAGGAAACACTCCTAATTGTTCTCTCTGTTTTTTAACTTCGTTCACAGTGGTTTTAGTTAATTCTGCAATTTTGTCATCAGAAAATCCTATAGACTTAATATAAGATAATTCCTTAAATGTTTTTGGCATGCCGTATTTTTTTAATTTTTTTTCTTCATCAACTAGTTCAGATATTTGTTCCAAAAACCAAGGATCAATATTTGTAAGTTTGTAGATATTTTTGATGCTGGTTTTTCTTCTCAAAGCTTCAGCAATAATAATAAGCTTATCAGGTAAATTTTGACCCAATTTCTTTTTTAATTCCTTATCAGATAGTACACCAAGTGAATCTAGTCCCTTGTAACCAATTTCTAGAGAAACCAACCCTTTCTGAAAAGATTCTTTAAAATTTCTTCCTATAGCCATTGCCTCTCCAACTGACTTCATAGAAGTTCCCAGTTTAGCTTTTGCTAATTTAAATTTTTCAAAAGTGAATCTTGGAATTTTAGTTACAATGTAATCTATCGTTGGTTCAAACGACGCAGGGGTTGTTCCGGTAATTTCATTCGTTAATTCATCAAGAGTATAGCCGACGGCTAATTTTGCGGCTACCTTTGCTATTGGAAAGCCTGTAGCTTTTGAAGCTAATGCCGAAGATCTAGAAACTCTTGGGTTCATTTCAATAATAACCATTCTTCCATCTTTTGGATTTATAGCGAATTGAACGTTAGAACCACCAGTCTCAACACCAATTTTTCTCAAACATTCAATCGACGCATTCCTCATAACCTGAAATTCTTTGTCTGTTAGTGTTAACGCGGGAGCAACTGTGACCGAGTCACCAGTGTGTATTCCCATTGGATCAACATTTTCAATTGAGCAAATTATAATACAGTTGTCTTTTTTATCTCTAACAACCTCCATCTCAAATTCCTTCCATCCTTCAAGAGACTCTTCTACCAAAACTTGATTTTTGGGGGATTCTTCCAAACCGGATCTTATCAAATCAAAAAATTCCTTTTTATTTTTTGCTATACCTCCACCCGATCCACCTAAAGTGAAAGAAGGTCTTATGATCGCTGGCAAACCAATTTTTTTTAGAACCTTTTTTGACTTGCTGAATGAATTAATTATTTCAGATTTAGGCAAATCTAAATTTATTTCTTTCATAGATTTTCTAAACAAATCTCTATCCTCAGCTCTAGAGATCGCCTTGGCTTTTGCCCCAATCAATTCAACTTTATTTTTTTTTAATATTCCTTTTTTTTCCATTGAGATTGCCGCATTAAGGGCAGTTTGTCCGCCCATAGTTGGTAGAATTGCGCATGGTTTTTCTTTTTTTATTATTTTTTCAATGATCTCGGTCGTAATTGGTTCTATGTAGGTTTTGTCGGCAACTTCTGGATCTGTCATTATTGTTGCGGGGTTAGAATTAATTAATATTACTTTATACCCTTCATCTTTCAGAGCTTTACAGGCCTGAGTTCCCGAATAATCAAATTCGCAAGCCTGTCCAATGACAATCGGACCAGCTCCTATTACTAAAATTTTTTTAATGTCTTTTCTTTTTCCCATTTTTTTTAGCTGCTACTATATTTTTTAAAAATTTGTTAAATAAATATTTACTATCCTGTGGTCCAGGATTTGCCTCAGGGTGATATTGTACTGAAAATACTTTTTTTTCTTTTACCTCGATTCCTTCAACGCAACCATCAAATAGAGACTTATGAGTAATCTTTACCGAATCCGGAATTGATTTTGGATCCACTTCAAAACCATGATTCTGACTTGTAATTTCCACTTTACTTGTAGATAAATCTTTTACAGGGTGATTTGCGCCTCTATGACCAAGCGACATTTTTTTTGTTTTTGCCCCCAAAGCCAAAGACAATAGCTGGTGCCCAAGACAAATACCAAATATTGGAACTTTGCTGTTTATCAATTTTTTTATTATCGGTATTGCATATTTTCCTGTTGCTGCTGGATCACCAGGACCGTTAGATAAAAAAACTCCATGGGGATTTAGTTTGATTATTTTTTCAGCAGAGTAACTTGCCGGAACAACAGTTACAGCACACTCAATATCTGAAAAACATCTAAGTATGTTTTTTTTAATACCATAGTCTATAGCTACAACCTTATATTTATTCTTTTTATTTTTTATGTAACCCTTATTTTTATCCCAAGATTTTAAAGAGGACCAATTGTAAATACTTTTGCAACTAACTTTTTTTGCTAAATCTAGTCCCAAAAGACCACTCCATGATTTAGATTTTTCTAAAAGTTTTTTTAGATCATGTTTTCCTTTATTTGCAAATTGGATA
>Ga0208764_10001503_pt1 | contig 14887 bp, 12 predicted proteins | sample ETNtaG_18_FD_185762 | JGI IMG/M metagenome (GOLD analysis project Ga0208764, IMG submission 185762) | Marine microbial and viral communities from oxygen minimum zone, Eastern Pacific Ocean - ETNP201302SV91 (SPAdes) (version 2) | ecosystem: Environmental > Aquatic > Marine > Oceanic ... | reverse complement strand
GAGCGAGATCCCCATAAAATAAAAGACCTAACAAAGATCCTGGAAAAAGGCTCAATATAATAAGAAGTAATATAGAAGCATGAAAAATAAACTTTAACAATGCGATTATTTTGTTCATATATTTAAGTTCTTAATAAATAAGCATATAATGTTTTTTATTAAAAAAAAATGAATAATTTAATTTTAGTCAGACACGGACAAAGTTTTTGGAACAAAGAAAGAAGATTTACAGGTTGGGCAGATATAGATTTAACCGCACAAGGAAAGTTAGAAGCTGAAAAAGCTGGACAACTAATTAAAGAATTAAAAATAGATTTTGATGTATGTTTTACTTCTGAATTAAAAAGGGCAATAAATAGTTTAAATATAATATTAAAAATTTTGGATAAACAAAACATAGAAATAATAAAATCATCTTCTTTAAACGAAAGACATTATGGAGGCCTTACTTCTCTTAATAAGGATGAAACTATAAAAAAATATGGAGAAAAAAAGGTCCAAACATGGAGAAGAAGTTTTGAAATAGCTCCGCCTCCCATGGAAAAAAAACACCCTTATAAAAAGCAAATTAATTCAAATATTTTAAGCGAATCATTAAAAGATACTTTTGAACGTGTAATTCCTTATTATACTAATAAAATAGAACCGCTAATTTCATTAAAAAAAAATATTTTGATTGTATTTCATGGAAATAGTTGCAGAGCATTATTAATGAATATTTTAAATATTTCTAAAGAGAAAATTATCTCTGTAGAGGTCCCTACGGCTAATCCAATGCTAATAAGATTTGAAAAAAAATCAAAAATAAAAGATTTTAAATACCTTGATGAAAAAAGAGCTAAAAAGATACTATTTAACGTTTAAATTATTATAAATATCTAAATTGCTCACATGTAGAAAATTAATATTGCTTTCCATTCCAAATAATTCTTTTTTTTTTATTAATTCTTCCCAAATTCTATTCATAGAAAAAACACTTTCATTTATATTTGAAAAAATCTTAGGCTCTATAATTTGTAGGCCTGTATAGATATATTTTAAATCATCTTTATTTTCTTTGTTAATTAAATTATTTTCTAAATTAAAATCACCCTTAATATTTTTATCAAAACTTTTTTCTTTACTTACAATCAATAAATGACATTTTTTCTTGTTTAAAAAAAATCTATTCTCCATTTTTTTTAACTCTACTAAATAATTTGAATTCCAAATTGTATCGGGATTTATACAAATAAAGCTTTCTTTAAAATATTTTAATGCATTAAATACGCCACCTCCTGTATCTAAAATTTTTTCTTTTTCGTTAATTATAGTAATTTTTAAATTAAATTTTTTTTTATTTGTATATTCAACAATTTGATTTGATAAATAATGAACATTTATTACCACCTCTTCAATTCCATATTTTCCAAGAAAATTTATTGTATTAGATAATAATGTTTCTTTTCCAATTTTAAGTAAAGGTTTGGGAACATTTAATGTAAGAGGATTTAATCGTTTTCCAAAACCAGCCGCAAGTATCATCGCTTTTTTAATCATGTACTTTATAAATAAATATTTAAAAATGAATTGGTTTTTTAAAAACTGCCATAGCAGCTTCTTTTATACCTTCAGAATGAGTCGGGTGAGCGTGGCAAGTCAAAGCAATGTCTTCACTGCTTGCTCCAAACTCCATTGCGATCGCTATCTCAGCAATCATAGTACCCGCGACGGCTCCTATAATTGAAGCTCCTAACACTTTATCAGTTTTCTCTTCAGCAATTATTTTAACAAAACCTTCTGTTTCATTATTAACTTTTGCTCTTGAATTTGCCATAAAAGGAAACTTGCCAACACGGTAGGTAATATTTTCTTTTTTCAATTGGTCTTCGGTTTTACCAACAGTTGCTACTTCCGGGTTTGTGTATACAACTGCTGGAATCACTTCGTAATTTACATGGCCTGCTTTTCCTAAAATATTGTCTACAACAGCAATTCCTTGATCTTCTGCAACATGCGCTAGCATAGGACCTTTGTTAATTACATCTCCTATTGCATAAATATTTTTTACAGAAGTTTCAAATTTTTCATTTACTTCAATTTTTTTTTGTTTATCAATTTTTATACCCAAATCTAAAATAGATTTTTCAATATTTGCTTTTCTACCAACAGCCACTAAAACTTTGTCACATTCAATCTTTTCTTCTTTTTGATTTTTATTATTTAAAAATTCAACTACAGCCTTGCTTTTAGAAGGCTTAATAGTTATCACTTTTGAATCTAATTTAAAATTGATTCCCTGTTTAGTTAATATTTTTAAAAATTCGCTAGAAACATCTTTATCCATGCCAGGGAGTATGTGGTCTAAAAATTCAATTACAGTTACATTTGATCCTAATCTTTTCCATACGCTAGCTAATTCAAGTCCAACGTACCCAGCCCCAATGACAAATAACTCTTTGGGAGGTTGATCAAAAGATAAAGCTCCGGTTGATGAAACAATAGTTTTTTCATCAATTTCTATACCAGGTAAGGATGTTGGAACAGAGCCTGTACTAATGACAATATTTTTTGCAGTATATTTTGCTTTTTTTCCTGCTTCATCTGTAACTTCAACAGTGTTTTTTGATGAAATTCTACCGATTCCTTTTAAATGAACAATTTTATTTTTTTTAAACAAAAATTCTACCCCTTTGGTCAAAGTTAAAACTGATTTTTTTTTATTGTTCATCATTTTGGATAAATTTAATTTGACGTTATCACTTTCTATTCCCAAGCCATTAAATTCTTTTTTTGCTTTGTGATACATCTCTGAAGCATTCAGTAAACTTTTTGATGGAATACATCCAATATTCAGGCAAGTGCCCCCTAAAGTTTTTCTAGACTCTACGCAGGCTGTTTTAATTCCTAGTTGCGCAGCTCTTATCGCGCAAACATAACCACCCGGCCCTGCTCCAATTACAATAAGATCAAAATTATTTTCCATTGATTAAAGATCTAAAAATAATCTTCTAGGTTCTTCAAGACACTCTTTAATTGTTTTTAAAAAAGAAACTGCTTCTTTGCCGTCAATTATTCTATGATCATAAGATAAGGCTAGATACATAATTGGTCTTACAACTATATTGCCGTCTTTCACTACGGGTCTTTCAACAATATTATGCATACCTAGTATACCTGTTTGTGGAGGATTTAGTATTGGAGTTGATAACATTGACCCATATATTCCTCCATTGCTTATTGTAAAAGTTCCTCCTTGCAGGTCATTAATTGTAATTTTCCCTAAATTAGCTTTTTCAGAAAGTAAAAAGATATTTCTTTCTATATCAGCAAAAGAAAGTTCGTCAGCTTTTTTAAGCACAGGAACTACCAATCCTCGGTCTGTACCAATAGCAATTGAAATATTGTAATAATTTTTGTAAGTAATGTGATCTCCTGATATTTCTGCATTAACAGCAGGAAAATTTTTTAATGCCACAACAGAAGCCTTAACAAAAAAAGACATAAATCCTAATTTAACTGAATATTTTTTTTTAAAATCTTCTTTATAGTCTTGTTTCATTTGCATGATACTGTGCATGTCTACTTCATTGAAAGTTGTTAGCATCGCCGCATTATCTTGCGCTTCTTTTAAACGTTTAGCTATAGTAGCCCTCAACCTTGTCATTTTAACTCGTTCCTCCGGACCGTGCGTAATTTTTCTTTTGGATGGTTGGGGAATATTTCCCATTAAATTGATCAAGTCACCTTTTGATATTCTTCCTGATTTTCCTGTTCCCTCTACATTCGAAATGTCAATATTATTTTCTTCAACCATTTTTCTTACTGCTGGAGATAAATTTTTTTTGGTTTTTGGAGGTATATATTTTTCTTCTTTGGTGTTTTCTTCAGCTAATGTATCTAAAACTAAAGTTTCATCAGCATTTTCTTTTTCAAGGTCATCAACTAACTTTAAATTTTCCTTATTGCTATCTTTAATTATTTTTTTACTAGGTTTCTTTGGGGGCGAATAAGATTCTTGTTTTTCTTTATCAGAAGTTTTTTTGGTAGATTTTTTTACAGCTGGTTTGCCTTGATTAACTTCACCTAATAAAGCCCCCACTTCAACTGTATCTCCTTCTTTAACGTTAATGGATGTCAGGGTTCCTGCTAAAGGAGAGGGAACTTCTACATTCACTTTATCAGTTTCTAATTCTACTAACGGTTCATCAGAATCAACTTCTTCACCAACTTGTTTGAGCCACTTGGAAACCGTTGCTTCTGTTACGGATTCTCCTAATGATGGCACTATAATTTGATTCGACATGGTCAGCTAAGTACCTTATGCAAGATCTCCTTCTGCTGTGCAAGATGTTTTTTTAGATATCCACTAGCGGGGGATGCCGCAGGTTTCCTACCAACATATTCAACCTCTTTATTTTCTGCTTTTATATAATCCAAGCTCCATTGAATATAATTTTTTGCAGTATTCCACGCTCCCATATTTTTGGGTTCTTCTTGACACCAATAAAATTTCGATTTTTTTTTAAATCTTTTTAACTCTTTTGCAAGAGTTTTTACAGGAAAAGGATATAATTGTTCTATTCTGATAATAAATACCTCTTTATTTTTTATTTTTTCTCTGGCTTCAATAAGATCAAAATAAATTTTACCAGAACACATAACAACTTTTTTTATATTTTTATCTTCTTTAAGTTGAATTAGACCATATTTTTTAAAATCCGCATGATCGTTAAGAATTCTATGAAACGAATTTTTTTTAGTAAAATCTTCAATATTTGAAGTACATCTTTTGTTTCTTAACAAAGATTTGGGAGTCATAATTACTAAAGGTTTTCTAAAATCTCTATGTATCTGTCTTCGCAATGCATGAAAATAATTTGCAGGTGTTGTACAATTCATAACTTGGATATTTTCTTGAGCACATAATTGTAAAAATCTTTCTAATCTTGCCGATGAATGTTCTGGACCTTGACCTTCGTAACCGTGTGGAAGCAACATTACTATACCGTTTGCTCGAGCCCATTTTCTTTCAGCAGACGTGATAAATTGATCTATTATAACTTGAGCTCCGTTTGCAAAATCTCCAAACTGGGCTTCCCAAACTACCAGTGTAGTTGGTTCTGATAGTGCGTATCCATATTCAAATCCTAGGACAGCCATTTCTGAAAGCAAACTATCAATTACTTCATATCTTTTCTGATTTTTTGAAATATTGTTCAATGGAGTATAGTAAGTACTATCTCTTTGATCTCTAAGGACAGAATGACGCTGGCTAAAAGTACCTCTGCCAGAATCTTGACCAGAAAGCCTGACCGGATAACCCTCATCTAATAATGTTGCGAACGCTATCTGTTCTGCTGTAGCCCAATCAAACCCTTTCCCTGTAAGAAACATTTTCTTTTTATTCTCAAATATTTTTTTTACGGTCGGGTGGGAATTAAATTCTTTTGGAATTGTTGTAATTTTTTCTCCAATTTTTTTTATTTTTTCAATTGACACACCAGTTACTCCCCTTTTATCTTTTCCTCTTTCGGGTTTGTATCTTGACCAAACACCTGCATACCATTCTAATTTCGGTTTGTATTCTTTTGCAGTTTTAAATTGCTCTTCAAGTAGATTTTTGAATTGCATTTTCATATTGTTAAATTCTTCTTGGGTAACGATTCCTTCTTTAATCAATTTATTAGCGTAAATATTTAATGTTGTTTGATGTTTTTTAATATTTGCATACATCACGGGTTGAGTAAAAGAAGGTTCGTCACCTTCATTATGTCCAAATCTTCTGTAACAAATGATATCAATAACTACGTCTCGATTAAATTTTTGTCTAAACTCCATTCCAATTCTCGCAGAATGAACTACTGCTTCTGGGTCATCGCCATTCACATGTATAATTGGAGCATCAACCATTTTTGCTAAATCAGATGGATAAGGAGAAGATCTTGCAAATTTTGGACTTGTGGTAAATCCTATTTGATTATTAATAATAACATGTATTGTTCCACCAGTATTATGACCTGGAAGCCCGGACATTGCAAAACACTCTGCAACAACTCCTTGTCCAGCAAATGCAGCATCTCCATGGATTAATATTGGAACTACTTGTCTTCTTTTTTTATCTTTATGAAAAAATTGTTTAGCGCGTGTTTGCCCTAGTACTACTGGATTCACAGCTTCAAGATGCGACGGATTATCTGCTAAAGAAACATGAACTAAATTACCATCAAATTCTCTATTTGATGAAGCTCCTAAATGATATTTTACATCTCCAGTAGAATCGGCGCTGAAAGAAGCATACTCTCCAGCAAACTCATTGAACATTCTTTTGTAAGATTTCTGTAACACATTTGCTAAAATATTTAATCTTCCTCTATGGGGTTGACCAATTTTAATTTCCTTAACTCCAAGTTGTCCGCCTCGTTTTACTAATTGTTCCAAGGCTGGTATTAAAGATTCTCCTCCATCTATACCAAATCTTTTTGTACCAACAAATTTAACTGCTAAGAATTTTTCAAATCCTTCCGCTTGTATTAACTTATTTAAGATGGCTTTTTTGCCATTAGATGTAAATTTTAATTGATTTTCTTCTTTTTCCATTCTCTCTCTAAACCATACTTTTTCAACTGGGTCTGAAATATGCATATATTCCACTCCAATAGTTGAACAATATGTTTTTCTAAAAAATGAAAGAATTTCATTAATAGTTGCGTATCCATTTTTATCCATGTATGCGCCTATATAAATTTTTTTATTATAATCATTTTTTTTAAAACCGTGATCAGCTGGATGTAAATCTTCAAGATACTTTCTTTCCATCATTCCAAGTGGGTCAAGATTAGCAATAAGATGACCTCTAATTCTATATGCTCTGATTAAAGCAATTGCTTTTACGGACTGCTCTTTTTCTTTTTCACTGTTTCTTTCTGTAATTAAATTTCCATTTCTAGAAAGTTGATCATTTTCATTTGTATATTTTTTATCAAGGTTAATTTCCAAATTAGTTTTTTTCCTTGGTGCCCAGCTTGGCCCAAGAATTTCCTTTTTTATGATTTCTTGATCTTCGTTAAGACCATCAAAAAAAACTTGCCAGCTTTGCGGTATTGATTTTGGATTGTCTAAATATTTTAGATAAAGTTCTTTAATAAAAGGGCTATTGCTACCATGCAAAAACGATGTTTTTTCAAAAATTAAATTATCTTTATTTGAAGTCATGTATTATGAAAATTAATTTATCTTATTATAAAATTGATAAAACTATCTTGCAAGTTTGTCGTGCAGTGTTTTTCCAATTTCGGCCGGAGACTCTGCTACTAAAATACCACAAGATTTCATTTTTTCTATTTTATCTTCAGCATTGCCTTTACCTCCCGATATAATTGCTCCAGCATGCCCCATTCTTCTTCCTGGAGGAGCTGTTTTTCCAGCTATAAACCCTATGATCGGCTTCTTTGTCTTTGAAGATTTAATAAATTCAGCGGCCTCTTCTTCTGAGGATCCTCCAATTTCTCCGATCATCAAGATTGAATCAGTCTGATCATCTTTTAAAAATAATTCTAAACATTCTATAAAATTTGTTCCATTGATTGGATCTCCTCCAATACCTATGACTGTTGATTGTCCTATTCCATTTTGACTCGTCTGGGCAACAGCTTCGTATGTAAGTGTTCCAGATCTAGAAATGATTCCACATGAACCTTTTTTATGAATATTTCCTGGCATGATTCCTATTTTACATTCATCTGGTGTAATAATTCCTGGGCAATTAGGTCCTATAAGTCGAGATTTAGATTTAGAAATTTTTTCTTTTACACTAATCATATCTAAAACTGGAATGCCTTCTGTAATACAAACTATTAATGGGATTTTACTTTCGATAGCTTCTATAATTGCTGAAGAAGCAAATTTTGCGGGAACATAAATCATTGTTGCATTTGCTTTTGTTTTTTCCACTGCTTCTTTAACAGTATTAAAAACTGGTTTACCTAAATGCGTCTGCCCGCCTTTTTTAGGTGTTACTCCCCCAACTAAATTAGTGCCGTACAAAATTGCTTGTTCAGAATGAAAGGTGCCATGAGCTCCCGTAAAACCTTGGCAAATTACTTTTGTGTTTTTATTAACCAGAATAGACATTCTATTTTGTTTTCTCTATAATTTTTTTTGCTGCATCTTTTAAATCATTTGCAGAAATAATTTTAAGATTAGATTTTTTTAATATTTCTTTACCTAATTTCTCATTAGTTCCGGCTAGTCTAACTACTAATGGTATCGATAAATTAGTTTCTCTTGCTGCGTCTACAACTCCTTGTGCTAAGACATCACACCTCATAATACCTCCAAAAATATTAATAAGTATCCCTTTCACATTACTATCAGATAATATAATTTTGAAAGCAGCTGAAACTTTTTCCTTCGAAGCGCCGCCACCAACATCAAGGAAGTTTGCTGGTTCCGATCCATATAATTTAATAATATCCATCGTAGCCATTGCCAGACCAGCACCATTTACCATGCATCCTATTGAACCATTTAATTTAATGTAAGAAAGATTATGCTTGCTTGCTTCTACTTCGGTAGGATCTTCTTCATGTAGATCTCTCATTTCTAATATTTCTTTTTGTCTAAAAATTGCATTATCATCAAAATTCATCTTTGCGTCTAAGCACATTAATTTTCCATTTTTGGATATGATTAGAGGATTAATTTCAATAAGACTTGCATCTCTCTCTTTTAAAATTATTAACAAAGAATTAATTAAATTGGTTGCTTCTTTTTTTTGAAATTCCTTTAAAGAAAAAGGTTTAATAATATTTTCTAAATCTTTTTTATTTATTCTTTCATTTAAAGAAACTTTGGTTTTATTTATTTTTTCTGGATTTTTTAACGCAACTTTTTCTATATCCACCCCACCTTTAGAACTGCTTATGAAAACAATTTTAGCAGTTTTCCTATCAACTAAACATGAAAGGTAAAATTCTTTATCAATTTCGGTTGCTTCCTCTACATAAACTCTTTTTACGGTCTTGCCTTTGGGACCGGTTTGATGAGTAATTAATGTTTTACCTAACATATTTTTAATTTCTTTTAAAAGAATATCAATGTTATTAATCAATTTTATTCCTCCAGCTTTTCCTCTGCCGCCAGCATGAATTTGAGCCTTTAAAACAAAATTTTTTTTATCAAATTTTTTAATTTTTTCTTTTATTTCACTTTCTTTAAAAATTACAATACCTTTTGGCACTGGTAATCCAAATTCCTTTAAAATTTTTTTTGCTTGATACTCGTGTATATTCATATATCTAACTACAATTTTTTATTTCATGAAAAGAAAATTTACTTTCAATTACTTCATTATTTTCAAAACATTTTTCAGGAAAATATACTTTTACTTTATCAAACATCATTTCATTCTTAGTAAAGCTTATTAAATAAATAACTTCTATATTATTTTTTATTAACTGTTTGTTAGCAAAGTCTTTATAATATTCAAAATATTTGTGGTCTGGAGTTGGATGGGAATGATGATCCAAATACCATCTATTTAAAATATTTAAGTCTTCACTTAAAATTAAAGATAGAAACTGGTAATGAGTAATCACCATTTTTTTTCTAGTATCTTCTTTCAAGCGATTCATTACTATTTTTAAAAAATCTAATTCTTCTTGTGGATTTTCTGAATATGAAAAAGGCGTAATCCATTTTAAATTTTCTAGTTTTGGACTTAGTTGAGATGCAAAAATAGCTTTTTCTAGATTAACATTCTCAAGATCCATAAATTTTCTTTCTACATTAAATCTATAATGATATTTAATTGTACAAAATGTAACTAATACAATTAAGAATAGATTTAAGAATTTTTTCTTATTTTCAATTACATTTAAATTTATTTGAAAAAACCCTGCAATAATAGGTATTAATCCAAAAATGAATATCTGATTAGCTGTAATTAGTTGATGAAAAATAAATAAAAAAGTAGAAATTAATATTAATAAATTCAATAGTATTAAATAATTTTGAGATTTGTTAGATATATTTAAAATATTTTTTAAAGTTATAGTTATCAATAATAGAGAAAATATATGAATAAATTTAAAATCACCAAGCAACCTATTTATATTTAACTGATCGGATAAGCTGGTAAAAGCTGAGCTATCATCCAAAATTCTTCCGCTTCCGATTGTCAAAGGAAATAAAATATATTGAAAAATAAAATCTCTTACTGGAGTTTTTGTAATTAAAAGAAACGCTACAAATGAAAATAAAATAGTTAAGCAGCCAGAAATAAAAAATTTAAGATTTTTAATATTTTTATTAGATATAAAATAATAAAAAATTATTATTATTAAAAATAAATTAATATAAGAGGAAGGAGTTTGTTGAGATAAAAATCCTAAAGACATTGTGATTGGCAAAAAAAACCACAAAATGTTTGATTCTTTTTTTATTGCCAAACAAATTATAAAAATTGAAATTAAAGATAGTACGAATGAGTGCTGATATGCAAAAGGAGTTCCAGAAACTGGATAACAAAGAGTAGCTAGGCTTATTGAATAAAAAAAACTATAAATTTTACTAAGATTTAAATTAATAAAAGTAAAATAAACGACTAAAGAAATTAAAATATTAAAAAAACATCCGTGAATAACGTATGCAGACCAATTTTCTCCTACTAAGATAAAAAATAAAGCTTGAAGATAATCCAATAACAAACCAGAAAATATCCAAAAATCTCTTATTGGATATTTTCCTTCAAGAATACTATAACTTGTATCAAAAAAAGCGAAAGTATCTATTGGCATAACGCCTACATTTCCACTAATCCAATTAATCAAAAATGCATAAATAGAAATTAAAACTACATATAAAGAATTTGATTTAGTCATAAAGTTTAAATTTATTTTTTCTTATTTATTATTAATTTCATATATGGAAAAGGAATTTTAAATAAATCAAAAATTAATTTATCTATATATAAATATTTTGCAAAAATAGCTATACGTCCACCCGCTCCCTGTCTTCTTTTTAATTCTTTATCTTTAATTATTCTATCTAGCATTCTATTTTTGATATTAAAATCAAAAAAAAATGAATAATTATTTTCTTTCAAAAATTTTTTTACTTCTCTCTTGCCTATAAAATAAAGGCCCTCCCATAAACCTACTTCGTTAGTTTTTATTTCACTTTTTTTAATTTTATTCTTGAAAAAAAATTCTGTAATTTTTTTATTTATTATGATCGGTAGTACAAAATGTGGCTCATATGGAAAATCATAATTGGGAGCAAATATAATATTTGAACCTTCGTCCTTCAATAAACTATTAGTTTGATTAATATATTTTTTCCAGTCTCTTACATGTTCAAAAACATTTATAGAAAAAATTAAATCAAAATTTTTTTTTGTAGAGAATTTTTCTATTTGAATATTTTCTATATCAAATTGACGTTCCCCTAAACTTTCGTAAACTTCTTTATATCTATGATAACCACTTTCATTAGGATCTACACCTTTAAAATCAATGTGCGGAAAAAATGTTTTTAATTCATTTAATAATATACCTGCGCCAGAACCGATTTCTAAAACTGATTTGATTTTATTATTATTCTTTAAAATTTCAGAAATTTCTGAAAATCCAAATATCGCATCAGTTAACACAAAATTGCAAAATTTTTCATCATCGTGAAAATTTTTTAAATATTTTTTTTTAAGATATTCTAAATTAACTACCACGTAACGATTATTATCTTATTTTATAAAAATTTGCATTTCTTATATTTTAAATTATACTATTTTTGCTTCAAATAATGATAAAAATAATAAATAAAATTAAATTTTCAAAAAACCAAAACAGAATGAAAAAAGTTGGGGATGTCCAAGAAGCTGTAAATTACTTTGATTCAAGAAAAAACAAAAACTTATTTTTTCTGATTAAAAATAGATATGAATGGATGAATAAATTTATTAAAGAGAATGATATTGGCATTGAAGTTGGTTCTGGTGCTGGACTATCCAAAAAATTCATCACAAATAAAAACCTTAAAACTAGCGACTTTTCTGATGGCCAACACCTCGACTATAAAAATATAGATGCACAAAATACTGGGTTTAATGAAAATTCATATGATTTTGTAATTGCCGCCAACATGGTTCATCACATTCCTTACCCAATAAAATTTTTTAGAGAAATGCATAAAATTTTAAAGAAAGATGGAAAACTAATAATCCAAGAGGCTTACTGCTCTATTGCATTTCAATTAATCACTATATTAATGCGCCATGAAGGATTTGATTTTACAAAAGATGTCTGGAGTGAAACTTCGTCTGTGACGGACGATGATGATTTGTGGGCAGGCAATATTGCTGTCCCACATTTAGTTTTTGATGATTTAAACATATTTAATAAACATTTAGGATCTTATTTCAAAATTGAACATGAAAGTTTTTCTGAATGCATAATTTTTTTAAATTCAGGAGGTGTTTGTTCCAGAACCTTTTACATTCCTATGAATAATTTATTACTAAAATTTTTTTTAAAATTTGATAATTTTCTTACAAAATATTTTCCTAAAATTTTTTCAATGGGAAGAAGGCTTGTGTTAAGAAAAATATAATTTTTAACGGAATTTATTAAAATTTACCTTGTATAAACCATCATTATCTGAAGTAATATAAAAATTATTTTCTTTATCAAAAAATATCTTTCCTGAAGGATCTAGACCAAAGTGTCTTAATCTTTTTTTCAATAAAATTTTTTCAACATTTATAACCTTTGATTGATTTTTATCTATTAAAAAAATTAATACTGACATTCCTCTTAAACTCAAACCCATCAAACAATTATAATTTTGATAGTACTTTGCCAAATTTTTAGGACAAATGTTCAATGATGAGGGGGCAACCGCTGGTGAAAAAACAAATATTGGTTCTTCAAAATTATGCTCCATGTGACTTCTAAAAAAACTTTTTCCATGATTATATCTTGTTCCTAATGATGCTATTGGCCATCCATAATTTTTTCCTTCGATTATTTGGTTTAGTTCATCTCCACCTTGAGGACCATGTTCTAAAGAAAATATATTTCCTTTAAAAAAAACTAATCCTTGAGGATTTTTATGTCCCCTAGAAAAAATATTATACTTGATCTTTTTTTTATCATAATTAAAAAATTCTTTATTTTTTATTGATAATATTTTCCCAAAAAAAGAATTCTCTATTTGTGCAAGTTTATCAATTTGTTCTGATATATGCGTTGGCACACCTACGCTTAACAATATTTTATTTTCCATTTTAACATAAGCTCCACCTAAGCCTCCAAAATTAATTCCGTTCTTATCTGGTAAGCAATTGCTGCTAATTATTTCTTCTCTATTTTTTAAGCTTATTAAAGAAGCATATAAACAATTAAATTTTTTTAAAGAAAGCAAAGCAAAATATTCATCTTCGATTAAAAAAACACTTTTTATACCTCCGTCTTTACCAGTATAAAAAAATAAAGGTAAGTTAATTTCAGAAGTTTCGTTTTCATTAATTAATAAACCAGTTGTTGTAAAAATTTCATATTCCACTTTATTATCCTTTTGCCTCATAATTAATGAACCTGATTTTCCTTGAAAAGATTTAACTTTAGACAAATGTAAAGAAAAAGAATTTCCTATAAATTCTTCGATTTTTTTTTCACTTGTAGATTTTTCTGTAACATCATTAATAATTTTTTTGTTAAAAAAATTATCTCTAATCCCCACTTTTTTTAATATAAAATGAACATATTTTTTAGGAACTTCTATCAAATTTGGATTTTCATATCCTGTAAAAATACTTAATAAAATAATTATTAATAATATAAAAAATTTATAAATTTTTTTTTTCATTTTTAAAATAGATGTTTATTTTTTTAAATCAGAATCTATCTTGGTTGCGGCATCAAAAAGTTTTTTTACAGCGTCAATTGATAAATCAAAATTATCTTTTTCATTTTTGTTAAGTGATAATTCAACTACTTTTTCTACGCCATTACTGCCAATAATTACTGGAACTCCTGCGTAAAGATTTTTTACACCATATTCTCCATTAAGATAAGCTGCGCATGGTAATGTTTTTTTTAAATCTTTTAGATATGATTCTGCCATTTCAACTCCTGATGCTGCTGGTGCATAAAATGCTGATCCTTTTTGAAGTAGTTTAATAATTTCTGCTCCTCCTTTTCTCGTTCTCTCAACTATTAATTCGAGTTTTTCTTTTTTTATTAACCCTGTCAAAGGTTTTCCCTTTACAGTAGTATGGTTTGGCATCGGAACCATCGTATCCCCGTGTCCGCCGAATACCAAAGTTTCTATATCTTTAACTGGAACTTTCAATTCTTGAGATAAAAAATATTTAAATCTTGATGAATCTAAAATTCCAGCCATTCCAACAACTTTATTTGTAGGTAATCCAGAATACTTTTGAAGTGCCATAACCATTATATCTAAAGGGTTTGTAATGCAAATTACAAAAGCTTTTGGAGATGTCTTTTTTATTTCTTCGCCAACTTGCTTTATAATTTTTAGATTTGTTCCAAGCAAATCATCTCTTGTCATACCAGGTTTTCTTGGAACGCCCGCGGTAATAATAATTACATCAGAATTTTCCGTATCTTTATAACTGCTGGTGCCAATTAAATTTATGTTTGATCCATCAACTGAGGTTGATTGAGCTATATCCAATGCTTTTCCTTTTGCTAAACCTTCCGCAACATCAAATAAGACCACATCACCGAGTTCTTTAATGCTTATAAGATGCGCTAACGTTCCCCCAATTTGTCCAGCTCCTATTAATGTAATTTTTTTTCTCATTTATAATTTATTTCATTATTGGCATTACAAATTCTGGATCAGATCTTATACCTGAAGGCCATTTAGAAGTAATAGTTTT
>Ga0208764_10001502_pt1 | contig 14899 bp, 15 predicted proteins | sample ETNtaG_18_FD_185762 | JGI IMG/M metagenome (GOLD analysis project Ga0208764, IMG submission 185762) | Marine microbial and viral communities from oxygen minimum zone, Eastern Pacific Ocean - ETNP201302SV91 (SPAdes) (version 2) | ecosystem: Environmental > Aquatic > Marine > Oceanic ... | reverse complement strand
ATTTTACCCTTTTCAACAGACTCAAAAATAAAACTATTTTTTTTAACCAATAAAAATCTAAACAGATTTTCTACCTTTGAGTAGTTATTACATTTTCTTGATACAAATATTATTTGATCTTTTTTATTTTTATGATTTTTTTTAAAGTTTACAAAACTAATATTTAGTTTCATTAAAATGAGTTTTTTATACGGTCAATTGCTTTACTATTAACATCAATTTTATATTTAGCATTAACGCTTTTGTCATAAGTTTTATATATTTCTTTTGCAAGAGACGTTCTGGCTTTCAGTTTATATTTTTCGTAATCTTTAGAATTTTTATCTAACTTAATATTTTCTGTTTTTTCTATATAGACTAAAAAATTTTTTGATAGAGAGCTATCAGTAAGTAAATTTATCTGACCATCATTCATTTTAAATATTTCTCTAATTATATCTTCATTAAAAATTTTATTATCTTTTAAAGATGTAATTTTTTTACTTTCTATTTTTAAATTTTTATCTTTTGCATACTTTTTCATTTCAGGTTTTTTAAATGAGCCAGTAGATATCTTTTTTGAAACTTTAATATTGTTTTCAACAATATTTTTTAATTTTATTTGAGAAATAATTGCTTGACGAACTCTATTATCTTTTATTCCTCTACTAATGTCATTTTGAGATGTTATTTCAGCAATATAATATTTATTTTTTATATTAATTAATTCTGGAGAACTTAAATTTTTAATTTTAAAAAATTTGTTAAACAATTCATCATTAATATTTTGAGATTTTACTCCTAAGATGCTATTTTTTTCCCTGTTCAGTTCATCTGTCTTAATTAATTTTAAATTATTGTCTTTAGCAATATTTTCTATCTTTTTTCCATCAAGGATATTGTTTTCAATTTTATCTATTTTATCAAAGTAATTTTTAGAATATTTCTTTTGTCCAATTAATATTTCAGGATCAAGTTCTAAAAAACTTATAGATCTGTATTTTTCTTCAAACAAATTTTTGTTTTCATTGTAGGTTTTGTTTATTTCTTTTTCTTCAATTTTTTTTGATTCATAGTAATTTTTTAGATCTATATATTTTATATCTTTGATTTGATTTTCTTTCTTAAAAGCATTTTGTACTAAAAAGTTTGGAATACGCATTCCTTCAGACAAAAAAGATAAAAGTTGCCTCTTCTTTTCTTGTTCAGATATATTCTGTTCAAATCCAGGTGCATTCAATCCATTTTTTAGTAAAAATTTTTCATATTCAGTTCTTGAAAACTTTTCATCTTTAAAAAATGTCTTATCATTAATTATTATATCTTTGAGAGAAGAGTCACTTAAAGTTATTCCAAAATATTTAATTTCTAAATCAACAATTTTTTTTCCAATATATTCAGACAAAATTCTTTCCAACAATCCTGTTTTGTTTAATTCTTTTTTTTCTTTTTCAGTAAGATTTAATCTATTTAGATAGTTAAAAAATTCCTGTGTACTTATTTTCTCAGAATCTATCGTAGCTATAATATTTTGGTTTCCTCCTCTAAAAATGTCTCCCATTCCCCAAAAAATAAATGGCAATATTATTATTCCAACCAGGACCTTGATTGATAAAGATTTTGAAAATTTTCCTATTGATGAAAGCATTTTTATATTCTATTAAAGTCTTTTGTAATAATTAATACACCTATAGATCAAATTCATTATTATGGCAAATAGCATGAAATACTTTATTGGAAACTGGAAAATGTTTGGAATTCCTAAATCAATAAATATAGTGAATAAAATTAATATTTTTGTAAAATCTGATAAAAAATATAACAGAAAATATAAGGTTATAATCACTCCTCCATATACGCTATTAGAGTCTTACTCAAAAATTTTTAAAAAGAAGTCAGTTAGTATTGGAAGTCAAAACTGTTATTATAAAGATAATTTTGGTTCTAATACTGGAGCAGTAAGTCCCTACATGATCAAAAAGCTGAATGCAAAATATGTTATTATTGGACATTCTGATAATAGAGCGGAAGGTGATAACGATGTTATGCTTAAAAATAAAGTTACATTTGCTCTAAAAAATAAACTGAAAGTGATATTTTGTATTGGCGAGAATAAGAAAGAAAGATTAAATAAATTAACTTCTCAGACTTTGAAAAAACAACTTTCAAAGGTTTTGGAAAAAAAACTCAATAAAAATAATATTATCGTAGCTTACGAACCTATTTGGTCTATTGGAACTGGAAAAATTCCCACATCTTCAGATTTATCAAAAACAGTAAAATTTATTAAAAAAGTTTTAAATAACATTTTCAAAACAAAAAAATCTATAAAAGTTCTTTATGGAGGTTCAGTGGACAGTTCTAATATTGATCAATTTAGATCATTAAATGAAATTGACGGTTTTTTAATCGGCGGAGCTTCAAAATCATCTAAAAATTTTATTGATATAATAAAAAATTACTATAGATAGATGCTATGGAAAATATTTTAATAACAGCCAATGTTATTTTAGCAATTTTACTTGTTATTGTAATTTTATTGCAAAGATCTGAAGGTGGAGCTCTTGGCCTAGGTGTTTCACAAGATAGTTTCACATCATCAAGATCAGTAGGTACTTTTTTAACTAAATTTACATCAATTCTTGCAACTTTTTTTATAGTTACAAGTATTGCATTAGTTGTGATTTCCAGAGATGAGATTCGTGAAGTTCAATCAGTTCTTGAAAAAGAAGAAAAACAAGATTCTAATCTTCCACAGATACCCGAATCTTCCAAATAAGCTTTGTTTTTTTAAAATAATCTAGTATAACATACTTCCATGGCGCGATACATATTCGTAACTGGCGGCGTGGTTTCATCACTAGGCAAAGGACTCTCTTCTGCTTCTTTAGCGTCACTACTTCAGTTAAGAGGTTTTAAAGTAAGAGTTAGAAAATTGGATCCATATTTAAATGTTGATCCTGGAACAATGAATCCATTTCAGCATGGAGAAGTTTTTGTTACAGATGACGGGGCCGAAACAGATTTGGACATAGGCCACTACGAAAGATTTACAGGAATTTCTGCTACTCAATCTGACAATATTACGACAGGAGGAATTTACAGCGATATAATAAAAAAAGAAAGAAAAGGGGATTATCTTGGAGGAACAGTTCAAGTTGTTCCTCATGTTACAGATCGTATAAAAAAATTTATATCTCACAATGTAAAAAATGAAGATTTTATAATTTGTGAAATAGGAGGAACAGTTGGAGACATAGAAAGCCTACCTTTTCTTGAGGCAATAAGACAATTTTCTAACGACAAAGGTAAAAAAAATAGTCTGTTTGTTCATTTGACATTAGTTCCTTATCTTAAATCTTCTGGTGAGCTTAAAACCAAACCCACACAACACTCAGTCAAAGAACTTAGAAGCCTAGGTATTCAACCAGATATAATTATTTGCAGATCAGAAAAAAAAATCCCAATAGGAGAAAGAAAAAAAATATCTCTATTCTGCAATGTTCCTATAGATAGTGTTATCGAAACTGTTGACGTAAAAACAATATATGAAGCTCCTATTAGTTTTCATAAGGAAAAACTTGATGAAAGAGTTCTTTCTTATTTTGGTATTAAAACTAAAAAATCGCCAAATCTTACAAAGTGGAAAAATATAACTTCAAAAGTTCTAAGCTCAAGAAAAGATGTAAATATAGGAATTATAGGAAAATATGTTAATCTTAAAGATGCATACAAGTCTCTAGATGAAGCCCTGACTCATGGAGGAATATCAAACAATCTTAAAGTTAATCTTAAAAGAGTAGACTCAGAAAATTTAAAAGTCGAAGATGTAAAAACTTTATTAAAAAACGTTTCAGGAGTTCTTATTCCTGGTGGTTTTGGAAAAAGAGGCAGCGAAGGCAAAATTGCTGCCATAAAATATGCAAGATTGAACAATATACCTTTCTTTGGAATTTGTTTTGGGATGCAAATGGCAATTATTGAAGCAGCTAGAAACCTATTAAATATAAAGGATGCTTCAACTAGTGAATTTGGAAACAACTGTACACCTGTTGTTGGGTTATTAGAAGAATGGCAAAAGGGAAAAAAGATAATTAAAGGAACTAATAAAGATTTAGGAGGAACAATGAGATTGGGTTTATATGATGCAGTATTGAAAAATAATTCTCTGATATCTAAAATATACTCTGCAAGAAGAATTAAAGAAAGACACAGACACAGATATGAAGTAAATGTGAAATATAAGAATGAATTTGAAAAAAAAGGACTAATTTTTTCTGCGATGTCACCGGACGGAACACTGCCTGAAATAATTGAATTAAAAAACCATCCTTGGTTTATTGGTGTTCAGTTTCATCCAGAGTTTAAATCAAGGCCTTTTACACCTCATCCTTTGTTTTCATCATTTGTTAAAGCTGCTGAAAAAAGAAAAGGCACAAACTAATGGAAAGCAAAATAGTAAAGTGTAGAAAATTAAATATCTCTAATTCAAATATATTTACTTTAATAGCTGGACCTTGCCAATTAGAAAATGAAAAGCATGCTCTTGAAATGGCAAGCAAATTAAAAGAAATAACTCAAAAACTTAATTTAGGTTTGATTTATAAAACTTCTTATGACAAAGCCAACAGGACTAGCTTACAGGGAAAAAGAGGAGCTGGTCTTGAAAAATCCCTTCCTGTTTTTGACAAGATTAGAAAAGAATTAGAAATACCTGTATTGACCGATGTTCATACAGCAGAACAGTGCGAAGCAGTATCTAAACATGTTGATGTTTTGCAAATACCAGCTTTTTTATGCAGGCAAACAGACTTATTAGTTGCTGCTGCTAAAACTGGAAAAGTTATTAACGTTAAGAAAGGTCAGTTTTTAGCACCATGGGACATGAAAAATGTTGTAAAAAAAATAGAAGACTCAGGAAATAAAAATATTTTAATTACAGAAAGGGGAGCAAGCTTTGGTTACAACACTTTAATTTCAGACATGAGAGCATTACCTATAATGGCAAAAATTGGTTACCCAGTTGTTTTTGATGCAACACATTCAGTCCAACAGCCAGGCGGAATGGGAGACAAGAGTGGAGGCCAAAGAGAATTTGTAGAATATCTTGCACGCGCAGCTATTGCTGTTGGTGTAGGTGCGGTTTTTATGGAAACACATCAAGACCCAGACAACGCACCATCAGATGGACCAAATATGGTTCCATTGTCTAAAATGCCAAATTTATTAAAACAGTTAGTCGAAATAGATAAATTAATAAAGAATGTCAAAAATTAGCAAGATCAAAGGCCGACAGGTTTTTGATAGTAGAGGCAATCCAACTGTAGAAGCAGAAGTTTTTACAGAAGACGGACATTGTGTTTCAGCAATAGTTCCCTCAGGAGCATCAACAGGAACTCATGAAGCATTTGAATTGAGAGACAAAGACAACAAAAACTATTTAGGAAAAAGTGTTTTTAAGCAGTTGAGAATATAGATGGACCAATTGCAAAGGCTTTAAAAGATATTGATATTGATAATCAAAAAAAAATAGACAAAACTTTAATAGATTTAGACGGCACTGAACAAAAGAAAAAACTTGGCGCTAATGCAATTCTAGCTGTATCTATAGCCTCATGCAAATTAGCAGCAATCAAAAAAAAAATATCTTTGTTTAAATACTTAGGAAGCTCCAAAAGCATTCAATTACCAGTTCCACTTTTAAATATTATAAACGGCGGAGTTCACGCCAAAAATAATTTAGATATTCAAGAATTTATGATACGTCCTGAAAAAACAGAATCTTTTTCTGAAGCTATGAGAAGAAGTTTTTTAGTAATTCAAAATTTAAAAGGAATAATTGACAATACCAATGTTGGTGACGAAGGTGGATTTGCTCCTAATTTACAAAATAATGAAGAAGCTATTCAATTAATAATGAAGTCAATTGAGAAATCTGGCTTCAAACCAGGCGAAGACATATCAATTTGTTTAGATGTAGCAGCTAACGAATTAGATGAAGAAAAAACAATAGATTATTACTCTGAATTAATTAAAAAATATCCTATTAAATCCATCGAAGATCCTTTTATGGAAGATAGTTGGAAAAATTGGAAAAAACTCACAGAGAATACAAATATTCAGATTGTAGGCGATGATTTATTTGCTACCAACACAAAGAGATTAAAAAGAGGTATAGAAGAGAAATCGGCTAATGCGATATTAGTTAAACTAAATCAAATTGGCACAGTAAGTGAAACCTTAGAAGTTATTAATTTAGCTCATACAAGTGGTTTTGAAACAATTATTTCACACAGATCTGGCGATTCAGAAGATACTTTTATAGCCGATTTAGCTGTCGGAACTCATTCTTCTCAGATAAAAACCGGATCTTTAACCAGATCTGAAAGAGTAGCTAAATATAACAGATTACTTCGCATAGAAGAAGAACTTGGAAATTCGGCCAAAATGGCTAGAATCTAAACATGAGGTTAGTTAAAATTTTTAAGACTAAAAAAATATTTTTATTAAATATATTTTTAACTCTTTATGTCAGCATTAATTTAATTGGCGGAGAAAGAGGTTTGATCTCTTATTTTGAGAAAAAGAATATGGAAAAATTTTTAGCTCAAAAAGAGATAGAATTAACTCAAAAATTAAAAGAAATAGAAAAGAAAAACAAATTGCTTTCTGAAAATATTAATCTTGATTATTTAGATACTCTATATAGAGAAAAATTAAGATTTGGAAAAAAAAATGAAATTTTAATAAAGTTAAAATAATAATGAAGCCCAGACATCCAGAAAAAGTAAAAAATATTCCTAGTCCAATTAAAAAAAAACCTGAGTGGATAAGATCAAAGATTGTTAATTCACAAGTATTTTTTCAAACTAAGCAAATAGTCAACAAAAATAATCTAGTTACAGTTTGCCAAGAAGCAAATTGTCCAAACATTACAGAGTGTTGGAGTAAAAAACATGCGACCTTTATGATTATGGGAGACACCTGTACAAGAGCATGTGCTTTTTGTGATGTAAAAACTGGAAAGCCAGGAGCTTTAGACCCGCTAGAACCTTTTAAAGTCTCTAAAGCTGTAAAAGAATTAAATCTAAATCATGTGGTTATAACATCGGTTGATCGAGATGATCTTGATGATGGTGGAGCAAATCATTTTAAAGAAGTTGTTTCTGAAATTAAAAAAGATAATCTTAAAACTACCGTTGAGGCTTTAACTCCAGATTTTTTAAGAAAAGGAAAATCTTATGAAAAAGTTTTAGAAGCTGATCTTGATGTTTTTAACCATAATATTGAAACAGTGCCAAGTCTTTACTTAAAAGTTAGACCAGGCTCAAGATATTTTGCTTCAATTGATCTCTTGAAGTCTGTTAAAGAAAAAAAACCTAATTTATTTACTAAATCTGGAATTATGGTTGGTTTAGGAGAAAAAAAAGATGAGATAATTCAAGTAATGGACGATTTAAGAAGTGCAAATGTAGATTTTTTAACTATTGGACAGTATTTACAACCTTCACCAAAACATTTTCCTTTAGACAGATATGTTCATCCAGATGAATTTAAAGAACTTAAAGATATTGCGATTACAAAAGGATTTTTATTAGTTTCTTCTTCCCCTTTAACAAGATCATCTTATCATGCTGATGAAGATTTCAAAAAGTTAAAAGAAGCAAGAACTAATAAACTTGAATGTCTTCCGCTTCAATAAAAAAAATTATTCCCTGTAAAAAAAAAGATTTAATAAATATGGTTTTAGATATTGAAAAATATCCAGATTTTGTTCCTTGGTGTATAGAAGGAAAAATTCATGAAAAAAATGAAAGTGAAGACTTAATTGAAATTAGGGGAGACCTTAAAGTAGGAAAAAAATTTTTAAATCAAACTTACACAAGTTTAGTTTTATACTATAAGGATAAAGACAAAATACTTGTCACTAATATTGATGGTCCTTTAAAACATCTTCAAAACGAATGGAGATTTAAAGAAATCAATGACCAGACCCAACTAGAGTTTGATATTGATTTTGAGTTAAAAAACAATCTTTTTAATACAATAATAAAAAAATCTTTTAATTTAGGTTTGAATAAAATAGCTGATGCTTTTGAAAAAAGAGCAATTCAGTTATTTAAGAGCATTTAAAATTAATTCTAGAGACTTTCTAACTGCTGCTTTTTGAATATAAGAACGACCTCTATTTTTAAACAAATATCTATTTACCTTAACTTTATTACTTTTTTTTAAGCCTATATAAACTAATCCAACTGGCTTTTGCCTAGTGCCGCCACTAGGTCCAGCAATTCCAGTTATAGAAACACATACTTTGCTTTTACTAATTTTGCCTAGATTATTAACCATGGACAAACAGCATTGAATACTAACCGCACCATGTTTTTTAATAATTTGTTTAGGTACTTTTAAAATACTTTTTTTAGCTTCATTAGAGTAGGTGACTAGACCCACAGTAAACACTTTAGAAGAACCGCTTACAGAAGTAATAGCGCTTGAAAGCAAACCCCCAGTGCAAGATTCTGCAAAAGCAATCTTAAACTTTTTCTTTTTTAACAATTTAACTATTTTTTGAGAAATTTTTTTCATGAAAAAACCATATACAAAACAAGAATAGCAACAACATATAATCCTGCACAGACATCATCCATAATAACACCAAAGCTATTTTTAAAGTTTTTTTCATAATAACTTACAGGAAAAGGCTTAACGATATCAAAAATTCTAAATAGCACGAACATTACAAAATAAAATTTTAATACTTGATCAGAATCTTTTGGCGTATTGTGTGCAATTTCATAAAGACTTATAGGAATTGATTGACCAATAAATTCATCAATTACTACTTCTTTAGGATCTTTGTTAGCTGAATCTTTTATAAAAATATTAACCGCATAAAGTGAAATAAAAAAAATTATAATCAATAAAAACAAGAAAACATTTGGTGAAATTTCTAAAAAATGAAATAAAAAAAACAAGAATAATGTTGTAACCAAAGATGCAAAGCTACCAGTTATTTTTTTAATTTTTCCTATTCCAAACAATGTAACAAATAAGAAATTTATTTTATTAATCATACTTAATTACTGATGTTATCACTTCACAGGCTATAGCTTTTTCTTTTCCTATAACACCTAATTTTTCTGTTGTTTTTCCTTTTATATTTACTCTGTCTTTCGAAATTTCGCATAATTTAGAAATATTATATATTATTTTATTTTTATATTTTTGAATTTTAGGTGTTTGAGTAATTATATTTATATCTAAATTGTTTATGTAATAACCTTTAGATTTAATTTGATTTATTACTTTTTTTAATAAAATAGTTGATCTTATATTTTTAAATTTTTTACTTTTATCAGAAAACATCTGACCTATATCTCCCATTTTACATGCACCTAGAATGGAGTCAGTTACCGAATGCAAAACAGGATCTCCATCTGAATGTCCCAAGGTTCCTAATTTAGATTTAATTCTTAAACCGCCTAGATAAAGTTTTCTTTTTGGAACAAGTCGATGAACATCAAAACCTATACCAACATTCATTTTAGATTTATAAATATTTTTTAAATTTTCAAAATCAGATTTATCTGTAATTTTAAAGTTATTTTTTTCTCCTTCTATGAGTTTAACTTTATTAAAATTTTTAAGTAATGAAAGGTCATCATCTAAATATCTATGTTTATAAAGTTTATGCAAATTGTAAATTTCTTTTAAATTAAAGCATTGAGGAGTTTGAGTTACAAACAAATCGTTTCGACTTTTCCCCATTATATATTTTTGCTGCTTTTGCTTGATGGCATCATTTATTTTAAGTGTTGGTACTACTACTCTAGATTTTTTCATATTTTTGATAATAGAACCTAGAAGTTTTGAAGAAAAATTTGGTCTAGCAGAATCGTGTATTAAGACTTTAGAAATTCCTTTTTGTTTAGTTAAATATTTTAAAGCATTAAAAGTTGATTCTTGTCTTGTTTTTCCACCTTTAATAAATTTTACATTTTTTAGATTTACTCTTTTTAGAGATCTTTGATGTTTCTTATTGTAGACAACTATTGTATTTTTGATTTGACTAAAAAGTGAGCTTTTATTTAATGAAATTTCAAGCAAAGTTTTTTCCCCTATTTTATGATAAGGTTTAGCAAGATTTGAATTAAATCTATTACTATTGCCAGCTGCTAATAAAATCAGACAAAAACTCATTGTATTAAGTTATATTATATTTATATAAATTATTAATAATTATTTAAGATGTTTAAAATTATAAAAAACTTAAATTGGATCATTGCATCCTCATTTCTTTGCATTTTTCTTGGAATTTTAACTTTTCTTACTTTTATAAATGAAGGCTTTATTCCATTAACTGATCAAAATTTACAAATTCTTCTTATAATTGACATTCTGCTACTGATAGTTTTCTTTTCGTTAATTTTTAAAAATGCAATTAGAATCTATTCAATAGGGAAAAAAAATAAAACAGGGTCACAAACTAATCTAAAATATATATCTCTATTTTCTTTGTTTACTTTTTTACCATCTTTGTTAGTTGCAATCTTTTCTTTATTTCTGTTTAATTTTGGTGTTCAAAAATTTTTTGATCAACAAATTACCAAGGCTGTAAACAACTCTTACGATGTTGCAAAAAATTATTTAGAAGAAAGCAAAAAAAATGTAGAAGCTGATGTTTTTTTAATGAGCGTTGGTATTAATAGGGCCTCCGCTTTATTTTATTCTGATAAAAATAGATTTAACAATATAATTAGATCAGAGAGACTTTTAAGAAGGGTAGACGATGTTTATTTAATCGACAGCTCTGGAAATGTAATGTTTTCAGAGACAAAAGAAATTAATTCAGAATTTTTACCTCCAACAGAAGAAGAGTTTGATAAAGCTTTAGAAGGTTTGCCAGTTATAATTTCAAATAATCTCGATCGGAAAACATCCGTAATGATTAAACTCAGCAATTTAATCGATACTTATTTATATATTTCTCGAGATATTGAGACAAAAATTTTAAAATATTTGGACGAAACAGAAAAAGCGGTAACTTTCTATTATTCGGTTGAAAATAGTCAAACAGGTATAAAAGTTACTTTTGCTACAATCTATATAATTTTGGTAACATTGTTATTGTTTCTTTCAACGGTAATAGCAATTTCTTTTGCAAATAGATTAACGAAACCAATAATAAATTTAATTGGCGCATCAGAAAACATTAGTAAAGGAATTTTAGATGCCAAAGTTCCAGATATCGAGTCAGACGAAGAATTTAGAATGTTAAATAAAAATTTTAATAGCATGATTGATAGATTAAAGAAGCAACAAGAAAAATTATTAACAGCAGAAAGATATTCTGCTTGGGAAAGTGTAGCTAGAAAGTTAGCTCATGAAATCAAAAATCCTTTAACACCCATACAATTATCTTTAGATAGACTTCGAGAAAAATATTCCAACAAAATCTCTGAAGGTGGAAAAGATTTTAATAATTATTTAGAAACTATCAATAGACAAATCAAAGATATAGAAAATTTAGCTAATGAATTTTCTAATTTTGCAAGAATGCCAAGACCGTTAATAAAAGAGACCAATATATACTCTGTTGTTAAAAGAGCTGTTGATTTTATAAAAATGTCTAGCGATAATAGTATCGAACTAATTTCTGAAAAAGAAAAATTTATAATAAATGGAGACGAAGAACAGCTGTACAGGGTTTTTATTAATTTAATAAAGAACTCAGAAGAATCTTTTTTAGAAAAAAGACAAAAAAAACACGGTTTTAAAGGAAAAATTCATATAGAAATTACAAGGAATAATGACTATATAGATATCAAATTGACCGACAATGGCACTGGTATTTTAGATACAAAAAAAGTGATGACACCATACTTTACAACCAAAAGAAAGGGTAGCGGTCTAGGTCTGCCTATAGTTAGCAAAATAATTAATGAACATTCTGGAGAACTTGTTCTTTCTAATAATAAAAAAGAGGGAGTCACAATTTTGATTTCTCTACCTGTCAAATCATGAAAAGTGAAATTTTAGTTATAGACGATAATGCTGATATACGTTTTTTGATTTGCAATATCTTAAAAGAAAAAGAATACGTTGTGAGATCTGCTGCCAATTATGATCAAGCACTTTTTGAGATTAATAAAAAAACTCCTGATCTAGCAGTAATAGATATTAAATTAGACAAAGGCGATAGAGATGGAATCGATCTTTTAAAACACATTATGAAAATTAATAAATCTGTACCAGTTATCATGATTTCAGGACATGCAAATGTCCAGTTGGCTGTAGAAGCTATCAGGATTGGTGCATATGAGTTTGTAGAAAAGCCATTTTCTACAGAAAAAATACTAAATTATGTAACCAGAGCTCTTGAAATTTTTGAACTCAAAAAACAAAAAGAAAGTCTAGAAAAAAAACTTTTTCACTCATTTGATCTTGTGGGAAAAGGATCAGAAATTACAAAGATCAAAAAAACTATAGAAAAGCTTTCTTCAGTAGAAAGTAGAGTTTTAATTACTGGTCAAACTGGCACAGGAAAAGAGCTTGTAGCTAGAAAAATTCATAAAAATTCACCAAGATCAAAAAATCCTTTTATTGTTTTAAATGCGGCATTACTTCAGGAAAAAAAATATGAGAAAGAATTATTTGGTGAAGAGCATAATGATGGAAATATTTCTTATGGCGTTCTTGAAAGAGCAAACAAAGGAACTTTGTTAATTGATGAAGTTTCTGAAATACCGCTAGAAATACAAGTAAATATTTTACGCGTTCTTATAGATCAAAAATTTAAACGAATTAACGGAACAAAGTATATTAATGCAAATATAAGAATTATTTCATCTTCATCAAAAAACTTAAAAGATTTAATAGCTAAAGGAAATTTTAGAGAAGATTTATATCATAGATTAAATGTTGTCCCCATCGATCTTCCACCTTTAACCTCAAGAACAGAAGATATACCTTTATTGATTGATTATTTTAAAGGAAAATTAGCAGATTTAAATGGTGTCCCTGAAGTAGAAATAAACACTAATAATGATAATTTATATACGTATAGTTGGCCTGGTAATATCAGAGAGCTTAGAAATTTAGTTGAGAGAGTAACCATTCTTTCCGTTAATGAAAACAAAGAAAATATTAACAAAATTTTAAATGATATTTTAAATAAAACTTCTTTAAGCAAAAGAAGTACTGATTTGATTAGTGACACAATGTCCTTTCCATTAAAAGAAGCCAGAGAAGAATTTGAAAAAAGATACCTGGTAAATCAATTAAAAAAAAATCAAGGAAACATCTCAAAAACAGCGGATCATATTGGAATGGAGAGATCTGCTTTACATAGAAAACTTAAATCTTTAGGTATAAAAGGTATAAACTAATCATGAATATAATTATATGTGGAGCCGGCAAAGTAGGCTTCTCAATAAGCAAACAGTTATCGGCGCAAGGACACGCTGTAACAGTAGTCGATCAATCAAAAGAAGATATTAAAAAAATAAACGAAACTCAGGATGTAAAAGGTATTGTGGGTAGAGCTACTTTACCGTCCGTACTTGAGAATGCTGGAGCAGAAAAGACAGATATGATTATAGCTGTAACCAGAAATGACGAAACAAACATGATTATTTGTCAATTAGCCAGTTCATTGTTCAATATCTCAAAAAAAATTGCAAGAATAAGATCAAAAGAATTCTTAGAAGGCAAATGGAGCAAACTTTATAACAAATCTAACATACCTATTGATGTAATTATCTCTCCAGAAATTGAAGTGGCAAAATCTCTTTTCAGAAGACTTGAAGCGCCTGGTGCATTAGACAGCGTTCCGTTTGCCAATGGAAAGGTTAAAATGTTAGAAATTTCAGTTGAAAAAAGCTGTCCTATAATTAATACCACGTTAAAAAATTTAACTGAAAAATTTCCAAATTTTAAAGCTAATATCCTTGGCGCTGTTAGGAAAGAGAATTTTGTTTTTTTAAAGAAGAATGATAAAATATTACAAGGAGATAAGGTTTACTTAGTAGCAAGTAGCGACCAGCTGAATGAAATTCTTAAGGCATTTGGACACGAAGAAAAAGCTGCAGAAAAAATTCTTATTATTGGTGGTGGTAATATTGGATTAAATTTGGCAAAGTTAGTAGAAAGCAATTCTAAAGGCGCAAGAGTTAAAATAATTGAAAAAGACAAATCAAGAGCAGAAGAGATTGCAAATGAATTGGAGTCCTCAATTGTTATCAACGGTGACGGTTTGGACGAGGAAATTTTAAAAGAAGCTAAAATTGAAGAGTCCGAAACTGTATTAGCTTTAACCAATGATGATGAAAATAATATTATGGCCTGCGTACTTGCTGAAAAAACTGCTCCAAACAAAAGAACTATAGCTATAGTAAATAAATCTAATTACAGTTTGCTACAAAGCTCTTTAAATATCGACGATCTTGTAGATCCAAGAATGACAACAGTTTCTAGGATAATGGAACATGTTCACAAAGGAACTATAGGAACAGTTTATTCTTTGCTTGATGGAGAATATGAATTTATTGAAGCTGAGATTCTAGAAAAGTCAGAATTACTAAATAAAAAAATAAAAGATTCTGATTTACCAGAGCATATTAGAATTGGAGCTATTGTTAGAAAAGAAAAAGTTATTATACCTAGATCGAGCTCTGTATTTGAAAAAGGTGATCTTGTTGTATTTTTAGCGAAAAGAGAACACTTGAAAGAAGTCGAAAGTATTTTCGCGGTAAGCTCTATATAATCAAAAAATGAACCTTAGAGGGATTTCATATTATTTAGGACTCTTTTGTTTTCCTATAAGTTTTTTATCTTTTTTAAATATTCTATATTCGTCATATTTTGATTATTTTTTAAATTTTAATTCTTACATAATTACGTTGATTACATCATTGTT
>Ga0208764_10001500_pt1 | contig 14903 bp, 10 predicted proteins | sample ETNtaG_18_FD_185762 | JGI IMG/M metagenome (GOLD analysis project Ga0208764, IMG submission 185762) | Marine microbial and viral communities from oxygen minimum zone, Eastern Pacific Ocean - ETNP201302SV91 (SPAdes) (version 2) | ecosystem: Environmental > Aquatic > Marine > Oceanic ... | reverse complement strand
TTTTTCCTACAATTGAAATCTTACTTGGTTCCCCTCCACAAATGTCCAATATCATACACATACCAAGTTCTAAACCTAATTTTATAGAATTAGGATCTATTCCTCTTTCAAACCTATATTTTGCATCAGTATCAATATTTAATAATTTAGAAGTCTTTCTAATTGGTCCAGGAAAAAAGTATGCTGATTCTAATAAAATATTTTTTGTAGAAAGTTCTGTGCCTGATTTAGTTCCTCCAATAATTCCTCCAAGACCTAGAACGTTTGATTTATCGCTTATTACACACATGTTATTTTGAAGTGTATATTTTTTATTATCCAAAGCTTCCAAGGACTCGCCTTTTTTTGAATTTCTAACAATAATTTCTTGATCAATTTTATCAGCATCATAAGCATGTAAAGGTCGATTTAAATCAAACATTACATAATTTGTAGCATCTACAATTGCTGAAATAGGTTTTAAACCTAATGATATAATTCTTTTTTTAAGCCATTCTGGGCTTTCTTTGTTTTGAACATTTTTAATATATATGCTTCCAAAAATACCGCAGCCCTGATCTTTTTCTTTTTTTATAGAAACTTTAACTGGATTTTTAAATTTTTGTTTTATTTTAATGGGTGGTTGTTTTTTTAAGTGACCTAGTCCAGAGGACGCCAGATCTCTAGCTATTCCTCGAACTCCTAAACAGTCAGGTCTATTTGGAGTGATAGAAATATCCATAGTCTTTTCTCCTGTATTTCTAAAATACTTTTCTCCAATATTTTTTTCTTTTTTATTTAATTCAATAATTCCTTCTTTGTCTGAAGATTCATTAATTTCATAGCCGGAACAAAGCATTCCGTGAGATTCTACTCCCCTTATTTTTGCTATTTTTAATTTCATATTATTTTTAGGGATAACAGCACCAGGTGGTGCGTAAACTGTAAACAATCCATCTCTTGCATTTTGAGCTCCACAAACAACTTTGACTGAATTTCCGGCACCTATATCGACATCGCAAAGTTTTAATTTATCTGCGTTTGGATGTTTTTGCGCTTTTAAAACTTTACAAATAATAAAATTATCTAAATTGCTATCTGATGATTTTATACTTTCTACTTCGAGTCCTATTTCTGTTAGGCGCTCTGCTACTTGATTTAATTTTGCTTTAGTAGCTAAATGATTTTTTAACCAGGATAAAGAAGTTATCATCTACTTAAACCCCTATAATTTGTTGGAACATCTAGTGGATCAAATCCGTAAAATTCTAACCATCTAATATCACTTTCGAAAAAAGCTCTAAGATCATTTATCCCATATTTCAACATGGCTAATCGATCAATTCCTACCCCAAAAGCATATCCTTGGTATTGTTTAGGATTTACTTTTGCATTTTTTAAAACATTGGGGTGTACCATTCCACAACCAAGAATTTCCAACCACTTGTCACCTTCGCCAATTTTTATTTTTCCATCTTCGATTTTATATCCAATATCCACTTCTGCCGATGGTTCAGTAAAAGGAAAATGACTGGGTCTAAACCTTATTTTTACTTTTTCAACTTCAAAAAATTTCTTAACAAAATAATACAAACAACCTTTGAGATGCCCCATATTAATGTTTTTATCTATATGTAAACCTTCCAATTGATGAAACATGGGTGAGTGCGTTTGATCACTGTCATGTCTGTAAGTTCTTCCTGGAGCAATTATTTTAAATGGGGGTTTGCTTTTGAGCATCGTCCGAATTTGAACTGGAGAAGTATGTGTTCTTAAAAGCAAATCTTTAGAATGATCGAGATAAAAAGTATCATGCATATCTCTTGCTGGATGATTATCTGGCGTATTTAATGCTGAAAAATTATAATACTCATTTTCTACATCAGGCCCTTCCTCAACAGAAAATCCAATTTCAGAAAAAATAGAAGTTACTTCATCTATTACTTGGGAAACTGGGTGAATCTTTCCTGAAAAATAATTTCGTCCTGGTAAAGTAACATCTATTTTTTCATTTTTGAGTTTTTTATTAATTTCTGACTGATCAAAATTTTCAAGTTTTTTATCTAATATTTCTGTTACTTTTGTCTTTAAAGAATTTAAGTTTGATGCATAATCTTTTCTTTGAGTTTGATCCAAACTACCAATCTTTTTAAAAAGTTCAGTGATAATTCCTTTTTTTCCAAAAATTTCTGTTTTGGTCGATTCGTAAGAACTGCGATCTTTTATACTTTTTATTTTATTTAAAATTTCCAATTCGATTTGATTAAAATTTTCCATATCAAAACTTTCTTTTAATGATTCTCTCTTTTGATGACGATAATAGAAATAAGTCCCTTAGTTAAGGGAGGATTGTACTTTTTTTACAATAGATTTGAATACTTCTGGGTTGTTATATGCAATGTCTGCGAGAACTTTTCTATCTAGCTTAATTCCAGACTTATTAAGACCATTAATAAATTTTGAATAAGTGATACCTTCTGCTCTAACTCCTGCATTTATTCTTTGTATCCACAAAGATCTGAATTCTCTTTTTTTTGCTCTACGATCTCTATAGGCATACTGCATTGCTTTTTCTAAAGCTTGCTTTGCAACACGTATAGTATTTTTTCTTCTTCCATACTGTCCCTTGACTTGCTTTAAAACTTTTTTATGACGAGCATGACTAGTAACACCTCTTTTGACTCTTGACATATTAACCTCTCAAACTGTAAGGCATATATGACTTAACAATTTTTGAATCTTGTTTAGACATAATAGTTGTGCCTCTCTGTTTTCTAATTTGTGAATTTGTTCTTTTAATCATTCCGTGTCGTTTACCAGATTGTGGCATTTTGACTTTGCCTTTAGCAGTCAATCTGAATCTTTTTTTTGCTGAACTTTTAGTTTTTAATTTTGGCATAAAATTTATGGAGTTTATACAAAGATTATATTTAATTTACAATAAAATTATAATGGCTGAATTATCATTACAATTTGTCGTCCTTCAAACTTAGGTTTGACTTCTACCTTGCCTAAACTAGCTGTATCATCAACAATACGGGTCATCAGTTCATAACCCAAATTAGTATGTTGCATTTCTCTGCCTCTAAATTGTACTGTGAATTTAACCTTATCTCCTTTTGTTAAAAACCTTTGTGCATTTTTAATTTTAAAATTATAATCATGAATTTCAGTAACTGGTCTAAGTTTAATTTCTTTTAAATTCATAATTTTTTGTTTTTTTTTTGCTTTGTGCGCTTTTTTCTGTAAATCGTATTTATATTTTCCAATATCAATAATTTTACAAACCGGAGGATTGGCGTTTGGTGATATTTCGATTAGATCTAAACCTTCTTGCTTTGCTATGTTAATTGCTTCTTTAGTAGAAAGAGTTCCAAGATTTTTTCCATCGCTACTTATTACTTGAACTTCAGGTGCTCTGATTCTTTCGTTTGCTTTTGGACCTCTCGGTTTAGTCCTTCTTTGAAAATAATTTTGTTTATGAAATGCCACTTAGTTTATAGGAAATTTATTTTTTTTAGATATATCTGAGATAGCTTTCTCAAGTAAAAGGGTTTCTTGTTTTTCAGATCCAAGCTTTCTAATTGTAATACTCTTGTTATCCACTTCTTTTTGACCGCAAATTAATAAAAGTGGAACTTTAGCCAGCGAATGTTCTCTAATTTTATAATTTATCTTTTGGTTTTTTAAATCCACTTCGGTGTTTATACCTGCTTTCATAAATTGTTCAAATATATTTTTAGCATAATTATCAAATTCTGATGAAATGGGTAGCACAACAGCCTTCAATGGGGCTAACCATAAAGGGAATTTGCCAGCATAATGTTCTATCAAAATTCCAATAAATCTTTCTAAAGACCCGAATAAGGCACGATGTAACATTACAGGAATTTTCTTTGATCCATCAGTAGCCACATAAGAAGCTCCAAGCCTTGAGGGTAAATTCAAATCTACTTGTAATGTTCCGCATTGCCAATCACGTCCAATAGTATCTCTTAATACAAAATCTATTTTGGGACCATAAAAAGCACCTTCCCCTTTATTGATTTCATATTTTAACTTGGTTTGTTTAATTGCTTTTAATAATGCCGATTCTGCCTTGTCCCAAATTTTATCATCACCCACTCTTTTTTTTGGTCTATCTGAAAACTGCAGCAATACATTTTCAAATCCTAAATCTTTGTAAATTTCTAGTATTAAATTAGTTACACTTAAACATTCGTCAGTAATTTGATCTTCTGTACAAAAAATATGAGCGTCATCCTGGGTAAATGCTCTGACTCTTAACAAGCCATGTAATGCTCCTGAAGGTTCGTATCTGTGAACTTTGCCAAACTCTGATAATTTTAAAGGTAAGTCTCTATAACTTTTAAGTCCTTGATTAAATACTTGTATACATCCAGGGCAGTTCATTGGTTTGATTGCAAAAGTTTTTTCATCAGGAGTGTCTGATGTAAACATATTTTCTCCAAATTTTTCCCAATGACCAGATTGCTCCCATAAAGTTTTGTCTAATATTTCTGGAGTATTAATCTCCCTGTATCCTGCTTTTTGCTGTTTTTTTCTCATATATCCAACTAATGTTTGAAATAAAGCCCAGCCTTTATGGTGCCAAAATACTGCTCCAGGACTTTCTTCTCGAAAATGAAACAGGTCCATCTCTTTACCTAATTTTCTGTGGTCTCTTTTTTCTGCCTCTTCTAATTTTAATAAGTATTCGTCTAATTCTTTTTTACTTCTCCAGCAAGTACCGTATATTCTCTGCAACATTTCATTGTTTGAATCTCCCCTCCAATAAGCTCCTGAAACTTTTGTAAGCTTAAACGCCTTACCAATTTTTCCTGTGGATGGTAGATGGGGGCCTCTGCATAAATCATGCCATTTTCCATGATGATAAATAGAAACCTCTTCACTTTTTGGAATATCCTCAATTATCTGAGCTTTATAACGTTCTCCTATTTTTTTAAAATGTGTTATTGCTTTATCCCTTTTCCAAACTTCCCTTTTTGTCAATTCATCACGATCAACTATTTCTCGCATTTTATTTTCTATTTTCTTCAGATCTTCATCTGTAAAAGGTTCTTTTCTTGAAAAGTCATAATAAAAACCATCTTCAATTACAGGACCAATTGTCACTTGAGTTCCTGGGAATAGTTCTTGAACTGCCATTGCTAATACATGAGCGGCATCATGTCTAATAACTTCTAGTCCTTCTTTATCTTTATTTGTAATAATTTTAACAGTCGCATTTGAAACAATTGAAAAACTCAAATCCTTTAGCTCACCATTTACATCCATTATGCAAGCTTCTTTAGCTAGAGACTTGCTAATTTTATTTGCTATTTCAAAACCATCAATTTTTTTTGAAAATGGAATTTTTTTACCATCTGATAATTTTATGTCTGGCATTTATCGAAATTACTCTATCAATTTTTTATATTCAGTAAAGGTAGTCTGGCACATTTTATCAACATCAAACCTTTTTAATACATTTTTTCTACCTTCTAAACCAATAGATTTTAATGAATTGTAGTCTTTTTGCATTATCATTACAATTAAGTCAGCTAAATCCTTGGGATCCTTGTTTTTAAATAAATATCCTGTCTTCTCCTTAACTATAGTTTCTTTTGAGCCACCTATATCACTTGCTATTATAGGTATTTGCATTGATTGGGCCTCGACAGAAACTCTTCCGAACGCTTCAGGTTCAATAGAGCAGGAACAAACTAAATTAGCCAAACCGTATGCAACAGGCATCTCATTGCAACTATCGATAAATTTAATAATTTTACCTAATCTATACTGTTGAACCAAAACAAGAAGTTTTTTTCTATAAACGTTTCTTCCTTGATCACCTCCAAGAATAATTGCTTCAAAAGGTGGAATTTCATTTTTTTCTAAAAGTAATTTAATAGCTTCAATAAATATTATCTGTCCTTTCCAAGGTGTTAATCTTCCAGGCAATAAAATAATGAATTTATTTCTATCTATATTGTTTTGTTTAGAAAATTTATCTAATTTTATAGGTAAGATCTTTTGAGGGTTAAAATAATTAGTATTAATTCCCCTAAAAATTACCAAAAGTTTTCTTTTATTTTTTATAAAAAATTCGCTGTAATTTTCATTAATATGAGAAAAAATAAAATTTGACCCAGCAATCACTAAATTTGATCTGAGCATGATTGAGTTGTAAAATTTTTTAATTTTGTTGGTAAAATTATAGGTTCCATGGAATGTGGTTACAAATTTTCTTAAAGAAAGTTTTGTTGCTAAATAACAAGACCAAGCAGGAGCTCTACTTCTAGCATGAACAATATCAATATTATAAATTATAATTATAAAAAAGAGTATGATTGAGTTTAAAAAAATAAGAACGGGATTTTTTGAGTGAACAGGCAATCTAAATACTTTAACTTTCTTTTTGTCTATGTATTTAATTAATTCTCCGCCGCTAGTGGCTATAAAAGATTTCCAACCTTGCTCTGGCAAAAAATGAGCAAGATCATAACAACCTGTCTCTGCCCCACCATAACCTAGCCTAGGGATAACTTGCAAAACTTTGATTTTTTTTTTCATTATTTTGAAATATTATAATATGCCAAATGAGTTACAAAAGATCTAAATATTTTACAACTTTAAATAAGAAAAAAATTAAATATTCGTTAATTAAAAAAAATAGCCAAATTACAGTAGTTTTTTTTCACGGTTTTATGTCAGATATGATTGGAGCAAAACCATCATATATTCAAAAATTTTGCAAGAAACATAAATTGGATTTTTTAAAATTTGAATATTCCGGCCACGGTAAATCATCGGGTAAATTCATTGAAGGAAATATATCTAAATGGACAGGTGAAGCTAAACAACTAATAAGAGCAAAAATAAAAAGAAATAACAAATTAATTTTTATAGGATCAAGTATGGGAAGCTGGATATCACTAAATTTATTTCCAATTTTCAAAAATAGATTAAAAGGTTTTATTGGCATCGGTTCCGCCCCTGAATTTCTTGAGCATTTAATGTGGAAAAAATTTAGCAAAAAAATTAAAAAATTTATACTCACTAATAAAATCTATAATCTGGAGCACGGAGAATTTACTTACCCCATTACTAAACAGCTTATTTTCGATGGAAGAAAAAATAAAGTTTTAAATAATAAAATTAATTTAAAAATCCCTATTATTCTTTTTCATGGAAAAAAAGATGATGTCGTCCCTGTTAATTATTCAAAAAAAATTCTTAAAATTTTCAAAAAATCAAAAAAAAAACTAATAGTAATCAAAAATGGTCAGCATAGTTTATCAAGAAAAAATGATTTAAAAAAAATATGTCATGAATTAAAAAACATGACTAAAATACACTCTTAGACTAAATAGCTTTAGATAATCTTTTTTTTAATGTTAATGGATTTAATAATTTATCTAACATTTCCTTTGGGCAAATTTGCTTAAAATTTTTTAACTCACTATCAAAATTATCTATAATATCTTTAGCTATTTTTGACTGAGTTTCTTTGTAATGTTCTTTAATTAAATTTTGTAAATAATTTTTCCAAAAACTGGTTTCTGGTATTTGCCAAATAACTGAGTTAGGATTAACATAATTTTCAAATTCATTTTTCTTATCATAAACAAAAGCCATACCACCTGTCATTCCTGCTGCAAAATTATCGCCAACTTTACCTAGAATTACTACTGTGCCCCCCGTCATATATTCACATCCATTTGAATCGCAACCTTCTATTACTGCTTCTGCTCCAGAATTTCTCACAGCAAACCTTTCTCCTGACTGTCCTGCTGCATACAATTTTCCTGATGTAGCTCCATAAAGCACCGTGTTACCTATAATAGTATTTTCATTAGTAATTAATCCACTTTTGATAGAAGGTTTAATTGTTATTATTGCTCCAGAAAGACCTTTGCCCACATAATCATTAGCGTCTCCTGTTAAATTTATTTTTAAACCTTTAATTCCAAAAGCACCTAACGATTGGCCAGCCGATCCAAATAAATTAAATTCTAAAATATTTTTTTCATTATGATTTTTTTTAAATTTGCTATAAATGTAATGTGACAATCTTGTTCCTACAGCTCTATGAACATTTTTAATCTCAAAAGTTGGGATGGTGCTGTTTTTTCTTCCTATAAAATTTTCTACATGTTTATAAATTTTTTCATCTAATGTGTCTGGAACTTTATTTATTAAATCAGGTGAACAGTATCTATTATTTTTACCTGGGTCCGCTTGAACTAAAAGTGGACTCAAGTCTAAATCGTCTAAATCAGATGTGCCTCTACTTACTTGCTTTAAAAGATCTGTTCTTCCTACAATTTCGTTTATGCTCTTAAAACCTAGTTCAGATAAAATTTCTCTGACCTCTTCAGCAATAAAAGTAAATAGATTTACAACCTTTTCGGGCGTTCCTGTAAATTTTTTTCTTAAATTTTCATCTTGAGTACAAATCCCAACAGGACAAGTATTTGAATGACATTGTCTTACCATTATGCAACCCATTGCCACCAGGGATGTTGTGCCGATTCCAAATTCTTCTGCTCCCATCATTGCGGCAATGACAACATCTCTTCCGGTTTTAATTCCACCATCGGTTCTAAGAGTTATCTGATGTCTTAAACCATTTAATGTTAAGATTTGATTTGCTTCAGTAAGTCCTATTTCCCAAGGAACACCAACATATTTAACACTAGTTTGCGGACTGGCTCCGGTACCTCCTGAATGTCCCGAAATTAAAATAACATCTGCTTTTGCTTTTGCTACTCCAGCAGCGATTGTTCCAACTCCGCTTGCGGCTACTAATTTTACTCCTACTCTTGCTTTTGGATTGGATTGTTTAAGATCATAAATAAGCTGGGCCAAATCTTCTATTGAATAAATATCATGGTGAGGTGGAGGTGATATTAAAGTTACTCCTGGCGTAGAATGTCTAAGTTTTGCTATTTCTTTTGAAACTTTAAAGCCTGGAAGCTGTCCACCCTCTCCGGGTTTCGCTCCTTGCGAAATCTTAATTTCAATTTCTTTACAATTGTTTAAATACTCAATTGTAACACCAAATCTAGCTGAAGCTATTTGTTTAATTTTTGAATTAGAACTGTCCCCATTTTCTATTATTTTGAATCTTTTTCGATCTTCTCCACCTTCTCCGCTACAGGAAGCTGCTCCAATTCTATTCATTCCAATAGCTAAAGTTTCATGAGCTTCCGAAGATAAAGCTCCGTGCGACATGCTTCCGCTTCCAAATCTTTTTCTAATATTTTCAATACTTTCTACTTCTTTAAGGTTTATAGGTTTTTTTAATTTTTTGAATTCTAAAAGATCTCTTAAATTTATTATGGGTAAATTATAGATTCCTTCAGCATATTTTTTATAAGTTTTATAAGAGTTAGAACTAACTGCTGATTGCAACGTATGAATTAAATTTCCTTGATACTGATGAGTTTCTCCATTTTTTCTATACTTATACATACCTCCGATAGGAAGAATTGAAATATTTTTTTCAAAGGCTTTTTCATGAATTTTTTTTATTTTTTTTTCAATTCCAGATATTCCTATACCGGATATTCTAGATACCATTCCTGGGAAATATTCAGCCACAACTGACCTGCTTAAACCAACAGCTTCAAAATTGCATCCTCCTCTGTAAGCGCTTAAAACCGAAATACCCATTTTAGACATTATCTTAAGTAAACCATTGTCCACTGATTTTACATATCTCTCTACGCACTCCTTAAAACTAAGTTTTCCAAATAATTTTTTTTCATATCTTTGATAAATAGAATCAAAAGCAATGTAGGGATTTATTGTTGATGCTCCAACTCCTAACAAAACAGCGAATGAGTGTGTATCTAGAACTTCAGAAGTTTGTACGTTGATTGAAGCAAAACCTCTTAACCCCATATCCACAAGTCTTGAGTTAATTGCACCAATAGCTAAAGCCATTGGTATTCCTAATTTTTTTTCATTAATTGTCTTATCGCTTAGTATCAAGTGTTTTCCTCCTTCACGTACAGAAATTTCTGCTTCGGTACGTAAGTCGTCTAATCTTTTTTTTAAACCTTCTTCTAAATTAAATGTACAATCAAGAATTCTAATATTTTTTTTAAAAAAATTTAAAAATTTCTCAAATTGTGAATTTGATAAAACCGGACTATCTAGAACATAAATATTATCTTTCGTTAAATTTTCAAAATCAAGTATATTTCCAGTATTTCCAAAACGAGTTTTCAAACTCATAACTTCATTTTCTCTTAAAGAATCTATAGGTGGATTTGTTACTTGGCTAAAGTTTTGTCTAAAAAAATGTGATAAGGGTCTGTATTTATCTGACAATACTGCTACCGGCGTATCATCCCCTATAGATCCGACTGCTTCTTTTATATCTTCTACCATCGGATGCAGAATCATTTCCATATCTTCCATATTCATTCCTGCTAAAAACTGACGTTTTCTTAATTCTTCTCCTTTAAAAATAAATTTTTCTTTTTTTATATTAAATTTTTTGTCCAGATCTATAATTTGCTTATTATATTTCTTATAATCTTTTGAAATTTTATTTTTTAAACTTTTACTGTCGTGAACTTGACCATTTTTAAAATCTATTGCAATTGCTTGACCTGGTCCAAGTCTCCCTTTAAAAACAATTTTATCGTCTGGAAAAGGAATCATTCCAGTTTCAGAACCAGCGAATAATAAATTGTCAGAAGTAATGGTATATCTTAAGGGGCGCAAACCATTTCTATCCTGTGCAGCGATAATCCATTTCCCATCTGTAGCAGCTATAGCTGCTGGTCCGTCCCATGGCTCGATAGTACTATTTAAAAAATTAAATAAATGTTGATGAGATTTTGAAACTGTTTTTCTTCTTTTTGACCAAGCGTCTGGAATAAGCATAAGTTTTGCAAGCGGTATCGATTTTCCTGACCTTACAAGCAATTCAAAAACATTATCTAAAGCTGCAGAATCTGAATTACCAAGACCAATAACAGGTTTTAAAGATTCTATATCGTTAAAAAGCTTGCTGCTCATATCTCTTTCATGAATTTTCATCCAATTGATATTTCCCTTTATTGTATTAATTTCTCCGTTATGGGCCAACGTTCTAAATGGTTGGGCCAAATCCCAACTAGGAAAAGTATTTGTAGAATATCTTTGGTGAAAAATTGCAAACCTTGAAATAAATCTTTTATCTAATAAATCGGGGTAAAATTCTGATAAGGCTTCTGCTAAAAACATACCTTTGTAAATAATTGACCTCGAACTAAAGGAAGCTATATAAAAATCTTTTATTTTTAGTAAATTTGATTTTTTTTCAATTTTTTTTCTTACAACAAATAGATCTCTTTCTAACTCGTCTCCTTCAAAATTTTTATTGTTAGACTTAAAGATAATTTGCACTATTTCTGGTCTATTGTTTTCAGCTTTAATTCCAAGAACTTTCGTATTAACGGGAACTTGTCTCCATCTATAGATATAATAGTTTTTACTAAGTAATTCGTTTTCAACTATTGTTTTACATTTTTCCTGAGAAGTATAATCATTTTTTGGAAGAAATATCATTCCTACGCAAATTATTCCTTCTTTGTGTTTCCTTCCGGCGTTTTCGATTCTTTGAATAAAAAAATCTTTTGGAATTTCAATATGTATACCTGCGCCATCTCCGGTTTTTCCATCTGCATCTACAGCACCTCTGTGCCAAACAGCTTTTAATGCTTGAATCCCGAACTCTACTACTTCTCTGGTTTTTTTTCCTTCAGTGGATGCTATAAAACCAACTCCGCAAGCGTCATGTTCAAAAGTTGCGTCGTATACCTTTCCCTTGATTAATTTTTTCAAATTTTTTTTATATAATTGCATTTATGCCGCTTCAGTTTTTTTTAATTGTTTGAATTTTAAATACTTGTCAATTGCTATAGCTGCTTCTCTTCCGTCTCTAATCGCCCAAACAACAAGCGAAGCTCCTCTTACAATGTCTCCTGCTGCAAATATTCCTTCAATGCTTGTTTCCATAGATTGTAAATTAATTTTAATTGTTCCCAATTTTGAAACTTGAAGACCAGGATTCTTAAAAAGATGGGGTATATCCTCGGGATCAAAGCCTAAAGCTTTGATTAATATATCTGCTTTAATTTCAAAATCAGATCCTTTTATTGGTTCAGGCTTTTTTCTTCCTGATGAGTCTGGCTCTCCTAAATGCATTTTCTCAACTAAAACCGATGAAATTTTTTCTGTTCCAATAAATTTTTTTGCATTTGATTGCCAAATAAATTCCACTCCTTCCTCTTCGGCGTTAGAAACTTCTCTAGCTGATCCAGGCATATTTTTTTTGTCTCTTCTATAGAGACATTTTACAGATTTTGCATTTTGTCTAACAGCAGTTCTTACACAATCCATTGCTGTGTCACCACCTCCAATAACTACAACATGTTTTTTTTCTGCGCTAAGAGTTCCGTTATCAAATTTTTCAATTTTATCTCCCAGTCCTTTGCGATTAGAGGCAGTAAGAAATTCCATTGCAGGAAAAATATTATTTAGATTTTCTCCTGGTAAATTTACTTCTCTAGGTTTATACACACCAGTAGCAATCAAAATTGCATCGTGCTTCTCTTTTAATTCTTTGAGAGATTTATCTCTACCTACTTCGATGTTTTGGACAAATTTGATTCCACTCTCTTTTAAAAGTTTAGTTCTTCTTTCTACAACAAATTTTTCTAATTTAAAATTAGGTATGCCATAAATTAAAAGACCCCCAGGCCTATCGTACCGATCATAAATCGTTATTTTATATCCTAGTTTTCTAAGTTCTTCTGCGCAAGCTAAACCAGCTGGTCCTGCTCCAATTATTCCGATCGATTGGTTAATTTCTTTTGAAATTTTTAATGGTTTAATCCAACCCTTTTCCCAAGCTGTGTCTGTAATATATTTTTCTATTGATCCTATAGTAACCGTTCCATGTCCTGATTGTTCTATAACGCAATTCCCTTCACATAAACGATCCTGAGGACAAATGCGGCCACAAATTTCCGGCATATTGTTTGTACTATGAGCCAGTTCACTAGCTTCTTTTAATCTGTTTTCTGCCGCAAGTTTTAACCAATCGGGAATGTTATTATGTAGGGGACAATGTACCTGACAAAATGGAACCCCGCATTGTGAGCACCTACTTGATTGTTCTTTAGCTTTTTCATTAATAAATTCATCGTAAATTTCTTTAAAGTCATCAATTCTACTATGAACATCCCTTTTATTTGGTGTTTCTAAGTTAAGATCTACAAATTTGAGCATCTTTTCAGTCATAAATTTCTTTAATAATTAGTATTTTTATATCAATATAAACAAGGCTAAAAGTATTTTTAGGACATAAATACTGACATATTTTTAAAAAAACCAAGCAAAATAGTAATTTATATTGCATAACAGCTATGCAATACTAGTATTATATGCTTTCTTCAGTTGAAATTTTAATTTTATCTGTAATTCAGGGTATTTCCGAATTCTTGCCGGTAAGTTCTGCGGCACATTTAGTTTTAGTTTCAAAATACTATAAATTTATTAATCAAAATTTGCTAATTGATATTTGTTTGCACCTTGGATCTTTACTAGCAATCATAGTTTACTTTAGAAGCGATTTATTTAATTTTATAAAAAACAGAAGTTTTTTGACTAAAATTGTTATTGGTACCATTCCAATAATTCCTATTGGCTACATACTCTACCAAACAGAATTGATTTACCAATTAAGAAATTTAGAAATTGTTGGATGGACAGGTTTAATATTTGGGATAATTTTATATATAAGCGATAGAACAAAAGTTACAAAAAAAATTAATATAGGATTTACAAATAAATCTGCAATTATTATTGGATTGTTTCAAGTATTATCTTTAATACCCGGAGTAAGTAGATCTGGTATTACTATAACATCAGGAAGATTTTTGGGATTTGATAGATTTGAATCTACCAAAATTTCGTTTTTTTTATCGATACCTACATTGGCTGCTGCCAGTTGTTTGGGAATTTACAACGTTTATAAAGAAGGAAGCGCTGAGCTAAATTTTTTAGCTATAGTTGCCGTAATATTTTCTTTTATTTTTTCTTATATTACGATTGCACTTTTTCTTCAATTTGTTAAAAAATTTAATTTAAATATATTTATTGTATATAGAATAATTTTATCTTTATTTATATTGGCTGTAGTTTATTTATAATTTTTTTCATAAATTGGTGCTAACTGAGATAGTAAAACACCCACAAGAATCAATAAACACCCAATGATATTATTAATACCTAATATTTGACTTAAAATTATCCATGCTGAAATAGCAGCTACAACTCCCTCGAGTGACATAACAATTGCTGCTGGAGCAGCTGAAATATTTTTTTGTCCAAAAATTTGCAAAGCAAATGCAGCTCCACCAGATAAAATTCCTGCATATAAAATTTCTATTGTTTCTAATTTAATTTTTGAAAAATCAACTTCCTCAAATATTAAAACTAAAAGAAAAGATAAAGTTGCTACTATCAAATTTTGCATTAAAGCGATAAAGAAAGGTAGATCAAATTCCTGAATGATTTTTCCAATATAAATAATATGCAATGCCCAAAACACGGCGCCGATTAAAACTAATGTATCTCCAAATCTAACTTCAACATTGTTAATATCGCTTAAAAAATAACCACCAACGACACATGCGAATACGGATGGCCATATTGACCAATGTAACTTTTCTGAAAATAAAAAATAAACAATAATAGGGACCATTGGCACATAAAAAATTGTAAAAAAAGCGGAATTAGCTACATCGGTATAAAGCAAAGAAACTTGCTGAAAAATACATCCTAAAGTTAAAAATACTCCTACCGGGATTATAAGTTTTATGAATTCAGATATTTTGTTACTAATTTGTTTTTTT
>Ga0208764_10001494_pt1 | contig 14932 bp, 15 predicted proteins | sample ETNtaG_18_FD_185762 | JGI IMG/M metagenome (GOLD analysis project Ga0208764, IMG submission 185762) | Marine microbial and viral communities from oxygen minimum zone, Eastern Pacific Ocean - ETNP201302SV91 (SPAdes) (version 2) | ecosystem: Environmental > Aquatic > Marine > Oceanic ... | reverse complement strand
AAAATATCAGTAAATTCATACAGACATCATTCACATGCTGGCTACACGCTAGCAATTTAATCATTTTATAAATTTAAAATTAATAACAATTAGTATAAAACAAAGTAAGGATGCCGCCTTCGGATAATGGTTAATCCTGGAGTTTGTGGAACTCTCAATCTTGGTTCAATTCCAAGAGGCGGTACCAAAAAAATGAAAAAAGACGAAAAATTAACACCTGAATTACCCTCAGGTTTTGAAGATAGATGGAATAAACAATTATCACTTAAAAAGAAATTAATTGAGATAATTGAAAAAAATTTTTTAAAGTTTGGATTTAGTTCCTTAGAAACACCATCTTTTGAAATTAGTAAAAATATAGGATCATTTTTGGCAGATGATGAGAGCAACGGCATGTCTGATGTTTTTACATTTGATGACGGAAAAGATCAAATTACACTAAGGTATGATTTAAGTAGTCCTCTTAGCAGATTTGTTGCTCAGAATTATAGAGAACTTTCTTTTCCATACAAGAGATATGCAATAGGAAATGTTTGGAGAAATGAAAAAAGTGGAAATGCGAGATATCGTGAGTTTACCCAAGCTGATGTTGATATTATTGGAAATACAAATAAAAGTCAGTCAGATGCTGAAATTAGCAATATTATTGCTGACACTTTAACAAAATGTGGATTAAGTGAAAAACAATTTACAGTAAATATAAGTAATAGAAAAATAGTTGAAGGATTAATTAATCAGTTAAATATCACTGATAAAATTCAAAAATTAAAAGTAATTAGAGCTATTGATAAGTTGGATAGAGTTGGATTAAAAGGAGTCGAAGATTTACTTAAGAAAGAAAGAATAGATACATCGGGAGCAATTACAAAAGGGGCCAATCTATCTGAAGCACAATCGTCAGAAATTTTAAATTTTTTAAAAATAAAAAACCTTAAAGATCTAAGATCTATTTTAAAAAATCCTTTATCCGTAGAAGGAATTAAGGAAACAGAAGATCTTTTAGAAATTGTAAGTTATGGAAAATATACGAAATTAATTAAACCTAATTTTACAATAGTACGTGGTCTTGCTTATTATGATGGATTCTGTGTTGAGACCAGTCTTAATTTCAAGGTTAAAAACCCAAAAGGAAAAGAAGTAGATATTGGAAGTATTGCTTCAGGAGGGCGATATGACAAACTTATATCTAGGTTTAAAGGTGTAGACTTTCCAGGAACAGGAATGAGCATTGGAATAGATAGGTTGTTATTTGTTTTAAATCAAATTGGCTCAATTAAACCAATAAAAAATGAAACAGTTCTTATTTGTATTTTGGATAGCAAGTATTTAAAAGAATGTAATGAAACTTTAGATTATTTAAGAGAAAATGGAATAAACTCTGAATTGTACTTGGACTCATCAAAAAATTTAAAAAAACAGTTAACTTATGCTGATAAAAAAGGTTGCCCAGTTTCGATCATAGTGGGGGCAACTGAGATTAAAGAAAATAAATTTACTTTAAAAAACCTAAGGTCTTCAAAAGAAAATGATCAAAAAACTGTTTCAAAAGAAAGACTAATAGATGAAATCAAAAAAATTATCTGAAAAAATTCTTAGGTCAATTAAATCCAAGGGTTTTCATAGTATTGCTTTAGACCCAGTTCTTGAGACCAGATATATTCTTCAAAGATCTGGTGAAAATTTTAAGAAATTCTTATTTTCATTTTATGATTTAAATGGCAAAGAACTTTGCTTAAGACCAGATCTAACAATTTCTTCAGTTTTAAGGTTCATACAAAATAAAAAAAATAATAGAGAAAAAGTTTTTTATAATGGAGAAGCATTTAGAAAAACTTATCAAAAGAAAGATAGCATTATAAAAAATCAAATTGGTTATGAAATTTTAGGATCTAAAAACAAACAGAAAGATGACAGAGAGATTATAGAAACGTCTTTAAAAATATTAAAAGACAACGGTTTTAAAAAATCTGTTATAAAGATTGGCAATGTTGAATTGTTTAATTTGTTAATCGATAAATTAGATATTCCTCGAAGATGGAAAAATAGACTTAAAAGATATTATTGGAATGAAAATTATTTTAACGAATTATTAAAAAGATTAGAAACAAATTCAGATATAGATCCAGTATTTGTCGAAACAGATAAATCTAGATATCAAAAAATGAGAAAAGAAAACCAAAATAAAATTATTGCTGGTAGAACTTATAAGGAAGTATTAGATAGATTTAATATGAAGATTAAAGACCCAAGAAAATCTTCAACTGGAAAAATAAATACTAATATTATAAAGCATTTTTTGAAAATAAAATGTCCATTGGAAAAAGCTCCTAAAGTTTTAAATGCATTTTTTAAAAAAAATAGAATTAATATAATAGTTGGAAAAGAATTTTTTCCTTTAAGAAGAAGTAATAATAAAAATTTAAAAATAGAATTTTCAGCTGCTAATAGTAGAGAAGTTGAATTTTATAGTTCAATGATTTTTTCAATAGAAGTTAAAATAAAATCAAAATTAAAAAATTTCATATCAGGTGGAAGATATGATCAGTTAACAACCAATTTAGGATTTAGAAAAGTTTCTGCAGTTGGTGCTGCGGTAAATATGAATTTATATGACTAAAAATATTATCAAAATAGGACTTCCATCCAAAGGGAGATTAAAGCATGACACAATTAATATCTTTAAAAAGAATAAATTAAATATTTATTCTGAAAGAGGAGAAAGAGATTTATTTGGATACATAAAAAAACTTACCAATGTAAAAATTATTTATTTGCATGCCAGAGAATGTATTGAACAATTATCATTAGGAAATATTGATATTGGTTTTTCAGGCTATGATTTGTTTAAAGAAAGTGAAATCAATACACAAAAAAAAATATTAATTAGTAAAAAATATGATTTTGGTAACGCCAATCTAGTATTGGCAATCCCAGACTTATGGATAGATGTTCAAACATTACTGGATTTAGACGAAGTTGCAGATGAATTTAAAAAAAAGAAAAAAAGACTTTTAAGAATAGCAACAAAATATCCAAATTTAACTAGACAATTTTTATATTCAAAAGGAGTAACGCAATTTCAATTAGTCAAAAGTCTCGGAAGCACTGAAGTAGCTCCATTTACAGGTACGACTGAAATTATATCAGACATAACCAGCACCGGGGCAACATTAAAAGCTAACAATTTGAGAATTTTAAAAGATGGTGAAATTTTAAAATCGCAAGCTTGTTTAATGATGTCAAAACTTGCTTTAAAAAAAACAGGAATTAAAAAGATTATAAACTTGCTTAGCAGATAATTTATTTTAGTATCTCAATACTTATGCAAGATTCGTTATTATATATAATTTTAGGTTTAATGGGGGTTATTATATATCTATTAGTTACTCAACATAAAAACAAAGAAGAACCTAAAGATAGTTCTCAGGAGCTTAATAACTTAAAAGAAAGCATTAATAACTCATTTAACACTATGTCATCTTCATTTAATAGTTTGTCTAAAGATGTGACAAGAGATATGACTCAAACCTTAACATCTGTTAATGAAAAAGTTTCTGCTTTTAATACTCAGGTAGAGAATTTAAATAAAAGCCAAGAGGGGATTACTAAGATTTTAGCTGGGGTAAAAAAATATGGAACCTTAGCAGAGTTTAGCTTGGCATCTTTATTACAAGATTTATTACCAGCTTCTCAATTTATCTCAAATGCTAAGATGAAAGAAGATACATCAGAAAATGTAGAATTTGCTATCAAACTTCAAGAAGATGTCTTAGTTCCGGTAGACAGTCACTTCCCAGTAGAAAAATTTAAAGCAATAGATGACGCTCATCAAGCAGATGATAAAAAAGCAATAGCAGATGCTAGAACAAAATTAGCAAATGCATTTAAAGCTAAAGCAAAAAGCGTTAATGAAAAATATATAGTTCCACCAAAAACCACAGATTTTGGAATAGTCTACGCACCAACAGAGAGTTTGTATAAAGAATTAACAGACTACCAAGATCCCAGCACTAAAGAGTTATTAACTCAGGAATTAATGAAAAAATATAAAATTGTAATCATGGGTCCAAATACTCTTTCAGCTTATTTGCAGTCCTTGCATATGGGGTTTCAGTCATTAAAAGTTCAAAAGGGAGCAACAGAAATTTATAATCATTTAAAAACAATTAGCACAAGATTTTCAAAACATTTTGACAATGTAATTGTACTTCGAAAAAAATTAGAAGAAGCAATGAAAGTTGTGGATACATTTGGTACAGACGCTAGATCAATTACTAGAACTTTAGAAAGTATAAAAGATCCCGAGCAAGTTGAAATAGCTGTTAAAACAGAAAATGTAGAAAAATTTGCTGAACATCCAAAACAAATTAAAAATTAATTTTAATTTCAGACAAAATACTTTTATAAACAAATATATGGAATGGAATAATAAATTTACATATCCCAGATCAGTTCGGTCTATAATTAATGGATCAAGACATTATTCTTTAGATGGAGCTAATTTGCCTAGTGTTACAACTATTCTTAAGGCCACTCAAAGCGAAGAAGATAAAGCTGGCATTTCTGCTTGGAAGGAAAGAGTAGGGTATAAAGAGGCAGAAAGAATTAAAAATGAAGCCTCTAGTAGAGGAAGTTCGATGCATTCTTATATAGAACAATTTTTGCATGGTAAATTTAATTTAGATTTACTGGATCAAGAGAACAAATCAAAAAAAATGGCTATAGAAATAATTGACAATGGATTAAAAGATAAACTATCTGAAGTTTGGGGTGCTGAAGCTACTGTATATTATCCAGATCGTTTTGCAGGAACGGCAGACTGTGTTGGAATTTATGAAGGAAAAGAAACCATTTTAGACTTTAAACAAAGTAATAAACCCAAAAAAAAAGAATATATAGAAGATTACTTTTTACAAATTAGCGCATATTCTTTAGCACATAACACAGTTTATAATTCTAGAATTACCCAAGGTGCAATTCTTATTTGTACTGTAGATGGATTATTTCAAGATTTTAAAATTGAAGGAAATGAACTAATAAATTTTCAGAATAAATTTCTTGATAGGGTTGAACAATTCTATAATCAATTAAGAAAAAAAAATTGACTTTAGCAAGAATTAGTATACTTAAAAAATAACTTTGCTACATGTTCTGATGCGAGTTTTTATAATTCCCTTACATTTAGCATTAAAAAAAAGGAGCGAAATTGAATTTAGCTATTTGGGATATCGAATCATCAAATGCAAACACAGATTTTGGAAGTATTATTGAAATAGGAGGTGTCCTAGTTGATGAAAACTTTAAAGAAAAAGATAGATTTAATTTAAGATGCAGATTGCCCGAAGGTGAAATCCCTCAAGCAATGGCATTAATAGTTAATAAAACTGGAGTAGACTTACTAACCAAAGGTAACTTAAGCCACTATCAAATGCTTGGAGAAGTAGAAAAAATTTTCAAAAAATGGAGCCCAGCAATTTTTTTGGGATGGTCAAATATTGGTTTTGATGATGAGATGATTAGAAAAGAATTTTTTAAGGGCATTAGATACCCATATATTACAAATTCTAGCCCAAACAAAAGACATGATGGACTGAATATTGCTAGAGGCGCATTCGCTGTAGACAAAAGTATTTTTAAAACTGAAATAAATGAAAAAGGTAATGCAGTTATGAAACTAGAGTCGCTAGCTAGAATGAATGGTTTTGAGTCATCAGGGGCTCATTCAGCTTTATTTGACGCAGAGTTGACAATGAAAATACTTGGTTTAATAAAAAAAAAACAACCACAAACTTGGGAAAGTTTTTTAAAAACATCAAATAAACTTGATACAGAAACAATATTTAAAAAAGAGAAAATAATTACTTTAAACGAATATTTTTATGGAAAATCTAGATTATATTTATGTGCACCTTTGCATCCAAAGCACTGCATGCATCCAGTTTATCAATGGGGGCAAGCATTTGATCTAAGAGTCGATGTTGAGCCTTTATTAAATCTTTCTATAAATGAACTTAAAAAGGAAATGAAAAAAACCCCTAAATTTTTAAGAACAATAAGATCTAATAAAGCTCCTATAATACTAGATCAAAGCTATGGCATTAAAGAAGAGCCATATAATTCAATAGACCCAATCTTGCTAAAAAAAAGAGCTGATTTAGTAAAGAATGATGAAAGGTTTTCACAAAATATACTGACAGCGTTAAGAGAAATTGCAGAAGAAAAGGAAGAATCAAAGTCGCAAGAAGATATTATGGCTGAAGAAAGTATTTATAAAAAATTTACACCTAATAAAGACACTAATATTTTTAATGCTTGGCACTCAGCATCATGGAAAGATAAACTTAAAATGCTGGACAAATTTGAGGACGATAGATTAGTTGGTTTCGGAAAAAAAATTATATACCAAGAATCTCCGGAAACCCTTCCAAAACAAATTTTAAAGGAAATTCAAAGAGAAATTGCCAAAAGAATATTAAGTGAAAAAAAAGAAAAATGGTGGACATGTAAAGAATTTTATTTTGAGTGTGACAATTTAAGAGAGAAATATACTAATAATAACGATGAAGAAAAATTGAAATTTCTTGATCAACTTAATAATTTAGTAATGTCAATAGAGAAGAAATATGAAAATTTTTAATGTGGATATAATAAATTAAATTTTTTATTAGTTGATTTAATAGTATTTATTTATATATAGATTGTATGGCAACAGTAAAAGTAACAGATGAAAGTTTTGAGACAGAAGTCGTTAAAGCTAATAAACCAGTAGTAGTAGATTTTTGGGCAGAATGGTGTGGACCATGTAAAATGATTGGACCAATATTAGAAGAGCTTTCAGACGAGTTATCTGACAAGATTACAATTGCAAAGCATAACATTGATGAAGAACCAAATACACCAACAAAATTTGGTGTAAGAGGAATTCCTACAATGTTATTGTTTAAAGATGGAGAACTTAAATCAACTAAAGTTGGAGCAACCACAAAATCAAATCTTAAATCTTGGATTGAAGAAAATCTTTAATTTAAATTTAAAACTTCACCTGCAAGATATAGTGACCCAGTAATTAGAACTATATCTTGATCTTCAAGTATTAATGATTGTAAGGCTTCTTTTATCGAATTCTTATAATTAATTTTATTAAATCCAATAATTTTTTTTTTTAATTCCATACCTTTTATTGAATTAGTTTGATTTGGAATATCTACAGTTGTTATAGATTCAATTTTATTTTTAAAAAAATTTATGTATTCTTCATGTTGTTTATTAGACATCATGCCAATAATAATATGTTTTTTTGAATGTATTGTATCTAGATAATCTGCTAATACTTTTGCTCCCAGCGGATTATGAGATCCATCTACAAGTAACTTATTTTTTTTTACTATATTTTTGAGTTTTCCAGATTTGATTTCTTGCAATCTACCATTAGTACTTTTAATTTTTGTTATTCCTTCTTTTATATTTTCGTCTGTAATTTTTATCTCTTCTATACTTCTTAAAGTGGCTATTGCAGTGGATATATTCGATAATTGGAAATTACCCATAAGATTAGGCATTGGCAATTTTAAAGCTCCAAATTCATCTTCGTAATAAAAAAAATTATTTTCAACTGAAAAATATGAATATGAATCATTAAAAAATATCTTTTTAGATTTATTTAAAATTAATGATTTTTTAATTTTTTCTAAAACATTTTTATCATTTTGACTAGAAACAATTATCTTTGATTTTAATAATGCAGATGTTTTTTCAAAGATAATCTTGTCTATTGTCTTTTCGTTATTGGGTAGCCAATCGGTATGATCAATTCCTATGGCAGTTACTACTGATGCTAAATTTTTTTCAATAATATTTGTAGCATCAAATCTATGAAAAAGGCCAGATTCAATTAAATTTAAATTATTTTTATATTTTTTAGCTCCATAAAAATACGCAGCAGTTAATATTTCAAAATAAGTAATTTGATCACCATCATTTATTTCTTCAACTTCAGATAATATTTTATATAATTCATTATCTTTAATTTCTTTATTATTGAATACAAATCTTTCATTAACTTTTTGAATGTGTGGGCTACTATAAATATTACTTTTTATTTTAGCAGCATTTAATATAGACCTCATTGTTTGTATAGTAGAGTTTTTTCCATTTGTTCCTACTACAGATATTGATTTTAAATTTTTTTGAGGATCTCCTAATTTTTTACAAAGTTTTTTGATTCTATCTAGACTGAGATCAATTTCTTTAGGATGCAGCCTTTGTAATCGATGCAATATTTTCTGGAGTTTCATTTGTTATTTCAGAATTTACATCAGAATTTTTCTTTAGCAATATTGATAAAAGAGTACCTATTTGATCTTTTAACTCTTTTCTATTAACGACTAGATCTACAAATCCGTGCTTTTCAACAAATTCTGCAGTTTGAAAATCAGGACTTAATTCTTCTTTAACTGTAGCTTGTATTACTCTTTTTCCCGCAAATGCTATTAAGCAACCTGGTTCAGCTAAGTGAATGTCCCCAAGCATTGCAAATGAAGCAGTTATTCCTCCTGCCGTTGGATCTGTAAAACAAACAATATAAGGAAGATTATTTTTTTTTAATTCATTTATTGCAAGAGTAGTTCTGGTCATATTTGCTAACGCAATAGGCGATTCAAACATTCTTTGACCACCGCCACAAGGAAAAAAAATGTAAGGAGTATTGTTTTCTATAGCATGTTGGACGCCATATATTATTGCTTCCCCTTCAGCAGCCCCAACTGATCCCCCTATATACTCAAAATTTATTGCTCCAACAGTAACATCAATATTATTTATTTTTCCTTTTGCAATCATAACTGCACAATCTTGTTTAGTTTTTAATCTAGCTGCTTTTAATCTTTCTTTATATGATTTTGTATCTACCCACTTTAAAGGATCTTCAGATGGGATAGGTGTTTCTAAAATCTCATAATTATTTTTTCCAAAGAAAACATCAAATCTTTGTATACAACTAATCCGGTGATGCTTTCCACAAGAATTACAAACCCAGAGATTTTCTTCTAAATCTTTTTTAAGTATTGGACCTTTGCAACAACTGGCCCAATCAGAGTTTTCAATATCTTTTTTTGATGGTCTTTTTTTAAAAACTTTTTTTATTTTTTGACCAAAATTAATTGCTTTTGTTATCCAATTCATAATGTTTTATACTTTAGTTTTTTTACCATATTACTTACATTTGTGACAGGATTTTGTCTTTTATTTATACTTTTAGTAATTTCTTTACAAATTGCGCTACCTACGACAAGTCCATCTGCAGATTTTAATTTAGAAATTGTTTTATCTGTTATTCCAAATCCTATAACACAATTTTTATTTTTATTTATTTTTTTTATTTTATTATAATTTTTTAATATCTTACTTGAGGAAACCTTTAATTTGCCCCCGGTTGTAGACAGCATACTAATATAGTAAATCATATCATGTGAATCTTTTACAATTTTTTTTATTCTATTTAAAGAAGTAGTAGGAGAAATTAATTGTATAAAATTAATTGATTTTTTTTTGCACTTGTTCGAAAAATTTTTATTTTCAGGATATGGCAAATCTACAACTATGATGCCATTAACTCCAACTTTTCTACACATAGAAATAAAATTATTTTCACCATACTGAAATATCATATTGTAATATCCCATTAAAATTACTGGTTTTGATTTTTTAATTTTTTTAAATTTTTTAACTATTTGAAAAACATCATTGATTTTTACCCCGTTTTTAATTGCACGGTAAGAACTTGTTTGTATTTGTCCACCGTCTGCTATTGGTGTGTTATGAGGAAAACCAATTTCACATATGTCAACATTATTAGAAATTGATTTTAAAATTTCTAAGGAATTTTTTTTAGTATTGTCTCCTGCAACAGTATAAGTTAATAAGGCTGGTCTATTTTCTTTTTTTGCAATTTTAAATGCCAAACCAATTTGTGATTCTTTCATATTTTCCCCAATCTATCTTTAAGAATATCCCTATCTTTCTTTGCATCTCCACATGAATTAACAATTATAATTGTATTTTTCTTAAGCTTAGGAGCAATTTTTATTGCTTCTGCAAAAGCATGACTTGGTTCTAGACTTGGATTTAATTTTTCATGTTTTGTTACTAATTGATATGCTTTCAGCGCTTCTTCATCAGTCGCGAAAGTATATCTTGCTCTTTTAGAATCTTTCAAAAAACAATGCATTGGACTCACTCCTGGATAGTCTAGTCCCGCACTAACAGATTCTGTTTCATTTATTTGACCTTCTTTATTTTGACAAACATATGAAGCAGCCCCATGTAAAATTCCTAGTTTAGCTCCTCGACTTAAAGGTGCAGCGTGCAATTTAGATTTTTTTGGTCCACCAGCTTCCACACCAATTAACTCAATATGTTTTTTTTTATAGTCAATAAATTCACTCCAAAAACCATATGCAGAACTACCACCACCAACACAATTAATTAATTTTATATTTTTTGGAATTTTTTTAAAATTTGATTTAATTTGATACTTTAATTCTCTTGATATTTGACTAGTGCTCCAACCACAGATTTTTACAAATATGTTAGGTCCAACAGTGGAACCCACACACATGTGTGTTGAGTCACAATTTGAAACCCAATATCTCATGCATTCACTTACGGCATCCACTAGGGTTTGACTGCCGGTGTAGACAGGGACTATATCAGCACCATTTTTTTTCATCGCATCACAATTTGGTTTTTGTCTTTTAATATCTTTTGCACCCATAAATATTTTACATTTTAGACCAAATTTTTTTGCTGCCATGCTTAGCATTTTTCCTGCATATCCTGCTCCCGTATCTCCAACTATAAATTTTTTACCTGCTTTTTTTGCTATTAGACAATGAACAGTGGCGTTATAAATTTTATGTGCTCCTCCGTTTGCGTCAGATACAACTTTCGCCCAAATTTGAGCTCCCCCTAAGTAATTAGTTAAATTTTCAAGCTTTATAAACCTTGTAGGAGATCCAACCCAATTTTTAAAATATTTATCTCTTTCAATTATAAATTTTTTATTTTTTCTTAATTTTGAAAACAGTATTTCAAGATCTTCAACAGGTTTTTTTAGAGTCTCTGGTATGAAATTTCCACCAAATTTTCCGCCCCAGAAACCAAACTTATCATGTTGGTCGATTAGAGGAATTCTTTTTTTAATTTTTATCATTAATTTTTTTTAGGTTTTTTAAAAACTCATTTATTTTTCTCAAATCTTTTTTATCTGAAGTTTCTAAACTTCCAGATAGATCTATAATATCTGTTATTTTAACAAATTTATCAAGATTATCATTGTACTTTATATTGCCAGCTATCATTTTTTTTTTAGAAATTTTTAAATTTTTTATCAAAGACTTGTCAAAGCTCATAGATTTTTCATACCCTTTGCTATCGAATAAAATAATATCTGAAATTGATATATATTGTTTATATTTTATTACGTCGTTTTTATTTTCAATAGATAAAGCAGTTATTATTTTTTTATTATATTTTTTTTTAATAATTTTTGTTTTAATTGGACTAACATCATATAATTGATAATAATCAAATTTAAAATATTTTATTTTTTCTAAAAATTTTTCACTTGGCTTAACCAATATTGCCACAAATTTAGTTTTTTTTTTATTTATATTAGTTAGTTTTTTTAAATCATTAAGCTTTACATGCCTTTTTGATTTTGGGTAATTACAAATAAACCCAATATATCTTGGTCGATATTTATGATTTAAAATATATTGAAGTGTTTTGAAATCTTTGATTCCACAAATCTTTGCATCCATTGTCAGCTTAAATGACTAATCAGATTTTTTAAATTTTTTGAAATATTTCCTTTTGTAATGGATCTGCCAATTACTATGCCAGTGGCACCATTATAAAAAGCATCTTTAGGGCTAGTAACTCTTTTTTGATCTTGAAGACTATCCTCTTTAAGTCTTATACCGGGCGTAATTATTTCCATTCCTTTACAAATTTTTTTTAAATATTTTACTTCATTTGGAGAACAAATTATCCCATCAAGTTTTGTTAATTTTGCAAGTTTTGCTAATTTAATTACTATTTGTTTTAAATTTCTATTATAACCAATTTTTTTTAAGTCATTATTGTCTAGGCTAGTTAATGTTGTTACTCCAAGAATTTTTATTTTCCCTGATACACTTTTAACTGCTTTTAACATTTTTAAACCACCACTTATGTGAACAGTTAAATAATTTATATTTTTTAAATCTTTTATTGACTTTATTGTTGACTTGCATGTATTTGGAATATCTAATAATTTAAGATCAGCAAAAATAGTTTTATTTTTTAACTTTGAAATATATACCCTCCCATTTTTTGAATTCCAAAATTCTAATCCAAATTTGTATGCAATTTTTAATTTATTTGTTTTTGTATTTTTTATTATTTTTTTAACTTTTGATATCTTATTAGTATCACAGGCAATAAAAATTTTTTTTTTAATCATTATTAATTTTATTAAACAATTCTTTTGTCATTTTAAAATGTAAATATTTTTTTTCAGGAATTTTTAGAAGTTCACCAGTTTTTGGATTTCTTGCAGCTCTTTCTTTTTGTATTTTTGTTGACCATATAGCAAAACCTCTTAACTCAACTCTTTTGTTAAGCTTTAAAGCTATTTTTATTTCTTCTAAAAATATATCTACAAGTTTTGTGAGATCTTTTTTTAAAAAATTAGGGTAACTATTTGCTAACTTTTTGATTAGTTTTGATTTAACTATTCCCAATTTTACTCTTTTTTACTTTTTTTGTTCTTTTCTTTTTCATCAAGTTTTTCGGAAAGTGATGAAAATGGAAGTTGACGTCCCGAAAGCGGAGTTGATCCCATTTCTAAAGCCTCTTTATTTTGCATTTCTTCTAGAAGCTTTATGCTTAAAGCAACCTTTCTTTTTGAAAAATCTAGCTCTGATATTGCAACATCAATCCTTTCACCTCCAACAAATCTTGATGGTCTTGCATCAGCAATATTTATTGCTATTTGTGATTTTTTTAATAAAAATTCTAATTTAGACCCCTCTGGTTTAACAATTAACCCTTTGTTGTTAGAAGATATAATTTGAACTGTTAATATATCTTTTACTTTTTTGTCTTTAAACCAATCAAAAGGATCTTCTTGTATTTGCTTAAGACCAACACGCACTTTTTGTTGATCTTTTTTAACTTCTAATAACTTTACTGATAGTTCATCACCCTTTTTAAATTTTTTTAATTCTTCTTCACCATTATTTGTGTAGCTTAAATCATTACAATGTAAGAATCCTTCAATATCATAATCATTTAATTTAAGATAAATGGCATATTCATTAATATTGGTTATTGAGCCTTTTATTTCGCTATTGATAGAGTATTTTTTTAAAAGTGAGTCGTACGGATTTTCTTTTGTTAATCTATATGAAATTGAAACTCTCCTTTTATCTTTGTCTATCTCAGTAATCATACAATCAATTTCATCTCCAATTTTAAAATATTTTTTTACAGATGGATTTTTTTTATTCCAACTAATCTCTGATGCATGCAGCAAAGTCGAAAGACCTGGTTCTAATTCACAAAAAGCTCCGTAATCCATTAGCTTTACTACTTTAACTTTATATACTTTGTTTAGTTCATAATTTGAAATATGTTCGAAAGGATCTGGAGAAAGTTGTTTAATTGAACAGCTTACTTGAAGTTTTTCCATGTCAACACCAATTACCAATAAGTCATGCTTATCACCTATGTTGAAGACTTCCTCTGGATGATTAACTCTAGTATAGCTTATTTCTTGAAGGTGGACTAATACATCAAGTTCAGAATTTACATCAAAGAAGCACCCAAAAGAGCTATAGCCTTTTACTATTGCATTTTTAATTTTATCTCCAACTTTATATTTTTCTACTATCTTTGCTTTATCTACTTTTTTTATTTCACTTATAATTTGTTTTCTAGATACGCACGCATTTCCTCTAATCTTATCAAGTTTTATAAGAGCGAATTTTTGTGGCTCATTCATAAGATGAGATATATCTTTGATTGGTTTATCAGATATTTGGGATCCAGGGCAAAAAAGTAATGAGCCTGAATCTACATGTTCTACAATTACACCACCTTTACATTTTGAAGTAATTTTTCCTATTATTGGTTCTTTGTTTTCATAAGCTTTAACCAATACATCCCAACCTTTTATTTTCTGTGCTTTTTGTGCTGATACAATAATATTTCCATTTTTATCTTCAATTTTTTCAAGGAATACTTGAATTTTTTCTCCAATATTAATCTTTTTTTCTAAACCAAGTGTTTTAAGTTCATTTATGTCAACAATTGGTTCCGATTTTAAACCATCAACAAATAATAATACAAATTTTTCTGTAATCTTGGTGACTTTTCCTTCTATGATTTTTCCTTCAATTATATTTTTAGATTTTGATAATTGATTACTTAGTAATTTTTCAAATTCTTTATTTTTAGTATTATTTAAATCTTTATATACGTCCATTAATTTAATTTTTTATCCATTATTCTTTTTATTTTTAAAAAGCATGCTTTTTTAGATAACTTTGAGGAATTAATCAATACTTGATCTTCAGTGCGTTTTAAAGGTGAATGCTTTCTCTGGTAGTCACTTTTGTCACGTAATTCAATGCTTTTTTGCACTTTATTAATAGATGTCTTGCTATTAATTTTTTTTAATTCCAAATACCTTCTTTTTGCTCTTATATTAATATCAGCATATATAAAAAATTTGAACATTGCTTTTGGCATAATTTTTGTAGTTATGTCTCTACCGTCTAGGCAGCTTCCATGAAATTTTTTTGGTGGGCAATATGCACATTTTATTTGAAATTTATAAACTAATTTTCTTATTTTTATTTGCTTGGCTATTTGAGAGGCAATTGATCCT
>Ga0208764_10001493_pt1 | contig 14942 bp, 16 predicted proteins | sample ETNtaG_18_FD_185762 | JGI IMG/M metagenome (GOLD analysis project Ga0208764, IMG submission 185762) | Marine microbial and viral communities from oxygen minimum zone, Eastern Pacific Ocean - ETNP201302SV91 (SPAdes) (version 2) | ecosystem: Environmental > Aquatic > Marine > Oceanic ... | reverse complement strand
TGTTGCAGATAAATTATATGTTGGGGTTCCATCATTTCTTAAAATTATAAAATCTTCAATTGTATTATTTTCAATTTCAACATCACCTTGTACCAAATCTTTAAGAATTGAACTTCCCTCAATTTTACTTTTAAACCTAATTACTGGTTTTACATTATTTGGAGCACTTTTTTCATCTATGTCTCTCCATTTTCTGTTATATTTGTAAGGCATTTTCTTTTGCCTAGCTCTTTTTTTTTGTTCCTCAATCTCTTCTGTTGAACAGTAGCATTTATAAGCATGTCCATTTTCAAGTAGTTTTTTTGCTATATTTATATGATTATCGATTTTAGTTGATTGAATATATTCTTTACCATCATGATCTATACCAATCCACTTTAAAGAGTTAATGATTTGAATTTTATGCTCATCTTTAGATCTTTCTTTGTCAGTATCCTCAATTCTAAGATGAAAAGTTCCTTTTTGATTTTTTGAATACAGCCAATTAAATAAAGCTGTTCTTACGCCACCAATATGAAGAGCACCAGTAGGCGAGGGTGCAAAACGTGTTGCAACTTTAGACATTTGTGATGTGTAGACTATTTTTTTAGAAGTTTCTATATAAAGATACTAGAACACCTTGAACTTTTACTCTATCTGGACCAAAAATCTTAGTTTCGTAGTTTTTATTAGCACTTTCTAGAGCAATAACTTTACCTTTTTTGCGAATTCTTTTTAACATAGCTTCATGCTCATCTATAAGAGCAACAACTATTTTGCCATTATCTGCGGTATGAGTTCTTCTAATAATTACAGTATCTCCCTCATTAATCCCAGCTTCTATCATTGAGTCTCCTTGAACTTTTAATCCAAAATAGTCACCATTTTTTTCTAAGTTACTGGGTAAAGGAATTCTTGATACTTCATTTTGAATAGCTTCTACAGGAGTACCAGCAGCTATTTTTCCGAGTACAGGAACTTCCATTTCATTAGAGTTAATATTTACTTCATCTAAACCACCTTTAATTACACTTGGTGAAAAACTGTTATAAATATCATTAGCAGAAGCTGTTTCTGGTAATTTAATAACTTCTAATGCTCTAGCTTTATGCGCTAATCTTTTAATGAACCCTCTTTCCTCCAAAGCGCTAATTAATCTATGTATTCCAGACTTTGACTTTAAATTAAGTGATAGTTTCATTTCTTCATAAGAAGGAGATACTCCAGAGCTTCTCAACTTCTTGTTGATAAATAAAAGCAGGTTTTTTTGTTTTTTAGTAAGCATAAGAACAAATATCGTACAAATAATGTTCTATAAAAGTTCTTCTAATTTAACAATAGTAAAAAATACTAGTAAAATAGGGGTTTATTTAACTATAAAACTGAAAAAATTGAATTTTTTTCTAAATTTTTCAAAAGTGATTCACCAATTAAAAAAGTGTTAATAGATGTTTTGTTTTTTAAATCTAAAAGCTCCTCTTTAGTTTTAATACCACTTTCTGAAATAAGAGGACCCTGATGTTTAATTAACACGTCATGGATATCATAGGTTGTATTGATATCAGTTTTTAAAGTTTTTAAATTTCTATTATTAATACCAATTAAAGCTTCTTTAAAGTTCAAAGCTTTTTTTGCTTCTTCAATTGTATGAACTTCAACAATAACGGACATATCAAATTTTAAAGCTTCCTCATATAATTCTTTAGCTAAATCATCAGTCACACCAGCTAAAATAATTAAGATAGCATCAGCACCATAACTTTTAGCTAAAGGAACTTGAAATTTATCAATAAAAAAATCTTTACATAAAATTGGTAATTTAATTTTATCTTTTATTTTACTAACATGAATTAAGCTGCCTAGGAAAAAGTCTTCCTCAGTAAGAACTGACAAGCAAGTTACTTTATTATCATTATATATTTTGGCTATTTCAACTGGATTGTAATTATCAATGATAACGCCAGCTGAAGGACTTGCTTTTTTTATCTCAGCAATAATTGAACTTTTATCATTAGTTAAATTATTTTGAATCTTTTTTTTAAAATTAATAAAAGACTTATTTTTATTAATCATTTCATTTAAAGTATTTATATTTATAGTCTTTTTTAAAATATCTATTTTTTCAATCTTTTTTTTAATTATCTTTTCAAGAATATTTTCAGACATTTTGTATTTTTTCTAAATGAGAGTAGGGCTTACCAGATAATATAAATTCTCTTGAATAATTATAGGCATCTAAAAATTCTGTAAACCTTTCACTAACAATTAGACCAGCTGCAGCGTTTAAACAAACTGCTTTTGAAAAATCGTTATCTTTACCTTTAAAAATCTCAATCATTTTATTTGCATTAAAATTAGCATCATCACCCACTAGATTTTCAAATTTATCAGCATTAACTTTTAATACTTTAGGATCTATTAAAAATTCAGATATTTGATCATCTTTTAATTGTATAACATTTGTTTTTGCATAAGGTGATATCTCATCTAATCCATCTTCACTATTTACTATCCAAGCAAATTTAATTTTTAAATTTTTAAGACCTTCAGCAAATATTTTTAATAATTTTTTATCAAAAACACCAACGACCTGTCTTTCAACTAAAGCTGGATTACTTAATGGTCCAATCATATTAAAGATAGTTCTTTTACCTATTTTTTTTCTAACAGGACCAACAAATCTCATTGTGCTATGATAATTTGGTGCAAACATGAAGCCAAAATTATTATTGTTTATTTCTTTTTCTATATCTGTTGGCTCAAGGTCAATTTTAATTTTTAATGCTTCAAGTACATCTCCAGACCCACATTTTGAAGAAACAGCCTTATTTCCATGTTTTGCTACTTTTGTGCCCATACTCGCTAAAAGTAGGGCAGAAGCAGTAGATATATTAAGAGTATTCATACCATCACCGCCAGTTCCACAAGTATCAACACAATTATCAACTTTCACTCTTTTAGATTTTTCTCTTAGAACATAAACACCGCCAGCAATCTCATCTGAAACTTCACCTTTTTCTGAAAGCAATGTTAAAAAATCATAAATCTCATCTTCACTTGCTTTTCCTGTCATTAACAATTCAAAAGCTGATTTACTATCTTCAAAAGTTAAGTTTTGTTTTTTTCTAAGTTTTTCTAAAAATTTCTCCATAGAATTAATTATTTATAAAGTTTTTTAATATTCTAATCCCTAATATAGTTTTAATACTTTCAGGGTGGAATTGCACACCATGAATGTTGTACTTTTTGTGTTGAACTCCCATAATTAGACCATCATTTGTTTCAGCTGTTATTTCTAAGTTTTCAGATAATGTTTTTTTGTCAATAATTAAACTATGATATCTAGTTGCTTCAAAAGTTTTTGGAAGATTTTTTAAGATCCCAATTTTCTTAGATTTTATTTTACTTGTTTTTCCATGCATCAATTTTTTTGCTTGAACAATTTTTGACCCAAAAACTTGGCCTATTATTTGATGTCCTAGACACACTCCAAGAAAAGGCAAATCTTTATGAAGTGTTTTTAAAATATTTAAACAGTTTCCTGATTGGTTAGGGTTACCGGGACCAGGTGAAATAACAATTTTATTATATCTTTTTTTAATAATTTCTTTTGAAGTAATTTTATCATTTCTAACAACGTCTACATTTGTTTTTAATGAAGATAGATAATGGTAGAGATTAAATGTAAAACTATCGTAATTATCTATCAATAATATTTTCATTATCTTAAAGCGTTAATTAAAGCTTTAGCTTTATTAACTGTTTCCTTGTATTCATTGATTGGTTTACTGTCAGCAACAATACCAGCTCCTGCTTGTACATAGAATTTTTTATTTTTAGCAACAGCAGTTCTTAATGCTATGCAGGTATCAAATTCACCATTAGCCGAAAAATAGCCAATACTTCCTGCATAAATTTTTCTTTTGGTTGATTCTAATTCATCAATAATCTCCATAGCTCTAATTTTAGGTGCTCCAGAAACAGTTCCAGCAGGAAAACCAGCTAACATAGATTTAAATTTTGAAAATTTTTTATTATATTCACCAATTACGTTTGAAACTATGTGCATTACATGAGAATATCTCTCAATAATAAAGCTTTCAGTGACTTTAACTGAATTAACCTTAGAAACTTTTCCTGCGTCATTTCTTCCAAGATCCAAAAGCATTAAATGTTCAGAAAGTTCTTTTTTATCTTTAAGTAAATCTTTTTCATAATAAAGATCTTCTTTAATTGTTTTGCCTCTAGGTCTTGTACCAGCTATGGGTCTAACGGTAATTTTGTTATCTCTTAATCTAACTAATATTTCTGGACTTGCGCCAATGATCTGGAAATCATTAAAATTAAAGAAAAACATAAAGGGAGAAGGGTTTGTAACTCTTAGTTTTTTATAAATATCCAATGGTTTTTTTGTTAATTTTGCTTCAAATCTTTGACTTAAAACTACCTGGAAAATATCACCTAATTTGATGTATTCCTTAGCTTTATTGACCATTTTGATAAATTTGTTTTTAGACGTATTAGATTTAACTTTTAATACTTTAGAAGTCTTTTTAAGTAAATTATTTGAAATTTTTAAAGAAGATTGAATTAATATTTTAGATAATTCTATTTTAATTTCTTCGTATTTTCTAAAATAGTTTCTAATTTTTTCATCACTAAAAACATTAATAATATAAAATATTTCTTTTTTTAAATTATCGTAGATTATAAGAGTTCTTGGTCTTAAAAGCCTTACATCAGGCAAACTAAGATCATTTCTACATTTGTTTGGAATTTTTTCAATGTATCTAATTGAGTCATAAGAAAAGTAACCAGATATTAATGAACAAAGTTTAGGTAGATTTTTTGGTGTTTCAAATTTAAAATCTTCAATAATTTTTTCAATTAGTTGATCAGGCTTGTCTTTTAGTTTAACTTTTTTTTTATTTTTAATTAAATAAGAGTTATTATTGTTAAATTCCCAAATTTTATCAGGATTTTTGCCAAAAATAGTATATCTGCCTTTAATTTTACCTTTTTCAACAGACTCAAATATAAAGCTATTTTTCTCAATGAGAAAATTATCTATTAGGTTTAGAACCTCATTATCATTTTTAACTTTTTTTGATGTATAGATTATTTGATTTTTTTTGCTTCTGTGTCGAAACTTAAAATCTTTGAAGTTTCGATTAATTATCATTTGAAATAATTTTTAACTCTATCAATGGTTTTTTGATTTAGTTGGACCTTATATTTGTTATTAAGTAAATGATCATATGATTGAAGAATACTTTTTCTGTTATCTGTGTTTTGGTTTTGAACAAATTTCAAGTAATTTTCATCATTTTCATTATAAGAATTAATTTTTGAATTAGCAATTTTAACTAAATAAATCTCATTATCTTTATCGCTAACCATCGTAAAAGAATTAATTGGTAGATTGTATAGCATGTTAACTGAATTTGCTTCAAACTTATCATTATCATTAATTGAATTAAGAGATGTATATTCAAGAGCATTGGCTGCCAATATATTAAATTTATTGTTATCAAATTCTTTTTTTTGAATTTCTTCTAAAACACTTCTGTTAAGATCGAATTTACCTTTTTGATAAGCCAGTTCAGTTATTTCATTTTTAGTTGTTTCATCATTTAAATCAGGTCCAAGATCGTATTTGTCAATTATTGAGAATAGTAAAAAATTATCACCATTTTCTATAATATCTAACTTAGTCGATCTTTTTGAATAAATTTTGTCTTCGTTATTTTTCTTTGTAGATGAGAGAGTGTATTTGTTTATTTCTGTAACATTAACATTGATATTTTCAAGAATTGTTTCAAATGTATCACCTTGAGAAATTTTGTTTTCAATTTTATCTATTTCATTAAAAAAATCTTGATTGAATTCTTCCAGTCCAATCAAATTTTTTGGATTTAAAATTGCATATTTAAAGTCAATATATTCTTTTTTTAATTGATCTTTATTTTCTTCAACAAATTGTTCTATTTCTTCGTTGGTGTAATTATCTTTTACTTTGTATTGATTAGACATTGCAAAAAATTCAACCTCTAAAGTTTTATTTTGATCTTCATATTTTTTTTTAATTAAAAAATCTGGTGTTATTGTCCCTGCTCCAATTAAATCAAATAAATGTTTTTGAAGTTCTCGATTTTTTAGTTGAAGCTCAAACATAGGAGCTGAGATATTGTTTGTTAGTAGAAATTTTTCATATTTAGTTCTTTGAAAAATGTTATTTTCATCTTGAAAATTTTTATTTTCTTTTATTTTTTTTAAAACTGTTAATTCCGTTATTGAAAGATCAAAATCTTTAACTTCTAAATCAATTAAAGTAGTTGATATTAATCCTGATAATAATTCTTCAATTATATTTTTATCTAAGTTTTCTCTAATTGCTTGTTGTGAAATATTACTTTCATTAAGATAGTTCATGAAATCTTGTGTAGTTACATTGGTCTTATTTATCTTAGCAATATTATTTTGATTATTGGTGCTAAATCCTCCACCAAAGCCTCCAAATCCAAACGCAATTACTATTACTGCTATTAAGATTACGCCACCTAATTTTTTGCCACCAAAATTTTTCAAAGTTTCCATCATATGCTATTAATATATTGATCTGTAAAAAACAAATCTATAGATTAAAAAGTCAATTATGACAAATAAATATATGTATTTTATAGCTAATTGGAAAATGTTTGGTGATTTAAGAACATTAAATTCGCTAGATAGTATAATAAAATTTTCAAATAATAATAAGAAAAATAAATTTAAAATAGTTTATTGTCCACCAAATACTCTTATCAGACCTTTATCAAAAAGATTAAAAAAAACTAAGTTAAATGTTGGCGCTCAAAACTGTCACGAAAATGAAAACTATGGAGCATTTACAGGAAATGTAAATGCAAGAATGCTAAAAAATGTTGGTGCTAAATATATTATATTGGGACACTCAGAAAATAGACAGTCTGGTGAAACTGATAAATTAATTAACCTCAAAATTAAAAGTGCAGCTAAAGCTGGTTTAAAAATTATATTTTGTATTGGAGAAACCCTTAGAGAAAAAAGAAACAAAAAAACAAATCAAGTTTTAGCAAGACAAATTAAAAATGGCTTAAAATCTATTAAAAATAAATCTAAAATAATAGTAGCTTATGAACCTGTCTGGTCTATTGGAACAGGCATAATACCGAAATCAAATGATTTATTTAAATCTGTTTCGTTTATTAAAAGTAGATTTGGCAAAAAATCCCCAATAATTTTATATGGTGGATCAGTTAACAATAATAACATTTCTCAATTAAAAGATATTGACATTATTGATGGTTTTTTAATTGGTGGAGCCTCTCAAAACTCAAAAAAATTTATTGATATAATCAAAAAAACCTTTAATTAAACCTCCATGGAAAATATATTGTTAGTCATCAACATCATCCTTGCGTTTATCTTGGTGTCATTAATACTTTTGCAAAAATCTGAAGGTGGTGCATTAGGCATTGGTGTTTCTCAAGAAAACTTCATGCTATCTAGATCTGCTGGTGGTTTCATGACTAAAGCTACTGCTGTAGTTGCAACTTTATTTATCATATGCAGTTTAGCCCTTACAATCATTTCAAGAGCGGAATTAACTCCAACAGACTCTGTTTTAGATATTATTGAAGAAAAAACTGAGGATACTCCGTCGATTCCTGAAGAAAAATAATTATTACTTTTCAATTCATTTTTTATTCGTTATAAGATACTTCCATGGCGCGATATATATTTGTCACTGGCGGTGTGGTTTCTTCATTAGGCAAAGGACTTTCTTCAGCATCATTAGCTTATTTGTTACAATCAAGAGGTTACAAAGTTAGAATTAGAAAGTTAGATCCATATTTAAATGTAGACCCAGGAACAATGAGTCCATTTCAACATGGTGAGGTCTTTGTAACAGATGATGGAGCTGAGACAGATTTAGATCTTGGTCATTATGAAAGATTTTCAGGAGTGTCTGCAAAAAAATCAGACAATATCACTACAGGAAAAATATATAATGATGTTTTAAAAAAAGAGAGAAAAGGGGAATATCTTGGTAAAACTGTTCAAGTTATTCCTCATATTACTGATCGTATAAAACAATTTATCAAAAATGATTCATCAAAAGAAGATTTTGTAATTTGTGAAATTGGTGGAATCGTGGGAGATATTGAAAGCTTACCTTTTGTTGAGGCTATAAGACAATTTGCAAATGATGTAGGTAAGAAAAATGCATTATTTATTCATTTAACATTGGTCCCATATTTAAAAGCATCTGATGAAATAAAAACTAAACCAACGCAACACTCAGTCAAAGAATTAAGAAGTATAGGTATACAGCCCGATATAATAATTTGTAGATCCGAAAGACCAATTCCATTAGATCATAGAAAAAAAATATCATTATTTTGTAATGTTGATATTAAAAACGTAATTGAGACTGTTGATGTAAGGACTATTTATGAAGCTCCAATGAGCTTTTTTAGAGAAAAGTTAGATATCCAGGTTTTGAATTATTTTAAATTAAAATCTAAAAAATCTGCAAACTTAAATCCTTGGAAAAAAATAACTAAAATAATTCTACAAAATAAAAAACAAGTAAATATTGCAATTATTGGAAAATATGTAGAGTTAAAAGATGCTTATAAATCATTAGATGAAGCATTAACTCATGGGGGAATTGATAGTAAGGTTAAAGTAAATTTGGTTAGAATAGATTCTGAAAAGTTAAAAATTTCTGAAATTAAGAAGAAGCTTAAAAATATTTCAGGAATATTAATTCCTGGTGGTTTTGGCAAAAGAGGCACGGATGGAAAAATTGAAGCTATCAAACACGCAAGATTAAACAAAATTCCTTTTTTAGGAATTTGTTATGGAATGCAAATGGCAATAATTGAATTTGCAAGAAATCAGTTAAATTTAAAAAATGCTACATCAAGTGAATTTGATAAAAAAGGATTACCCATAATTGGATTAATTAATGAATGGACCAAAGATGGTAAAATGATTAAAGGAACCGATAAAGATTTAGGTGGCACAATGAGATTAGGTTCTTATGACGCAAAACTTAAAGAAAATTCTCAAATAAGAAAGATTTATAAATCAAAACTAATTAAGGAGAGGCACAGACATAGATATGAAGTGAATATTGCGTTTAAAGATAAATTTGAAAAAAAAGGGATGATTTTTTCAGGTTTATCACCTGATAATAAGTTGCCTGAAATTATAGAGCTAAAGAACCATCCATGGTTCATAGGAGTTCAGTTTCACCCTGAATTTAAATCTAGACCTTTAGCTCCTCATCCTTTATTCTCATCATTTATCAAGGCTGCAAAAAATCATAAATGAATAGTAAAAAAGTCAATTGTGGAAATATAGAAATTTCAAATAATAATAAAATTTGTATTATCGCTGGACCTTGTCAGCTTGAAACTGAACAACATGCAATGGATATGGCAGGTAAAATTCAAGAAATTACAAAAAAATTTGATCTTGGATTTATTTATAAAACTTCTTTTGACAAAGCTAATAGAACAAGCCTAAAAGGTGAAAGAGGGGCTGGCTTAGAAGCTTCTATTCCAGTGTTTGATAAAATTAAAAAAGAATTAAAAGTTCCAATTTTAACGGATATTCATAACGCAGAACAATGTTCTTTATTAAAAGATCATGTTGATATTTTGCAAATACCAGCATTTTTATGCAGACAAACAGATCTTTTGATTGCTGCTGCAAAAACTAATAAAATTATAAATGTTAAAAAGGGACAGTTCTTAGCTCCATGGGATATGATTAATGTCACTAAAAAAATAGCAGCCTCAGGAAATGAAAATATTTTAGTTACAGAAAGAGGAGCTAGCTTTGGATACAATACTTTAGTTTCCGATATGAGATCATTACCAATAATGGCAAAGAATGGTTATCCAGTAATTTTTGATGCAACACATTCAGTACAGCAACCAGGTGGACAAGGAGAGTCTTCTGGTGGACAAAGAGAGTTTGTTGAATATTTAGCAAGAGCAGCAGTAGCTGTAGGAGTTGCAGGGATGTTTATAGAAACTCATCAAGATCCTGATAATGCTCCATCAGATGGTCCTAACATGATTCCTTTAGATAAGTTAGAAAACTTACTTAAACAATTAACTGATATTGATAATTTAATTAAAAAATAGTGAGTAAAATTTTAAGAATAAAAGCTAGACAAGTTTTTGATAGCAGAGGTAATCCAACTATTGAGGCAGAAGTCTATGTAAAAAATAATAGTGCTTCAGCAATTTGTCCTTCAGGAGCTTCCACAGGAACGTTTGAAGCTTATGAAAAAAGAGATAAAAACAATAAAAGATATTTAGGAAAAAGTGTTTTTAGTGCAGTAAATTTAGTTAATACAAAAATTTCAAAAAAATTAAAAGGTCAAAATATTCATAACCAAGAACGTATAGACACTCTTTTAATTAATCTTGATGGCACAAGACAAAAAACAAACCTTGGGGCAAATGCAATGTTAGCAGTTTCTATGGCTGTTAAGAAACTTTCAGCTAAAGTTAAAAAATTACCTTTATATAAAACATTTTCCGTAAAGAAAAATTTTCAACTACCTTACCCTTTAATGAACATCATTAATGGTGGGGCTCACGCTAACAATGGACTTAGAATTCAAGAATTTATGATCAGACCTGATCGAGCAAAAAGTTTTTCTGAAGCAATGAGAGTTTGTTATTTAGTTATTAAAAGCTTAAGTAAACTAATTAAAGATAAGGGGTTGTCAACATCTGTTGGGGATGAAGGTGGTTTTGCTCCAATGATCAGTAGTAATAATCAAGCGCTAGATTTAATTGTTTCTGCAATTAAAAAAGCAGGTTTTAAAAACGGTAAAGATGTTTCCATATGTCTTGATGTTGCGGCCAATGAATTATTTAAAAAGAATAAATACTCCATTCATTCAAAAAGTTATATTTCGGTTGAAAAATCAATCAAAGAATATCAAAAAATTATTAACAAATATAAAATAAAATCAATCGAAGATCCTTTTGCAGAAAATGATTGGCTTGCTTGGAATAAATTAATGAGATCTGTTAATAATGTTCAAATTGTTGGAGATGATTTGTATGTAACAAACCTTGAAAGACTTAAAAAAGGATTTTTAAACATTTCATCAAATTCAATTTTAATTAAACTCAATCAAATTGGTACCGTATCTGAAACCTTAGATGTGATAAAATTTGCTCAAACTATAGGATATAAAACAATCATATCTCATCGATCAGGAGAAAGTGAGGACACATTTATTGCTGATTTGGCAGTTGGGACAAACTCTAATCAAATTAAAACTGGATCATTAGCAAGATCCGAAAGAGTTGCTAAATATAATCAATTAATTCGTATTGAAGAAGAACTTGGAAAAAAGGCGAGGATGAATAAAATCAATTAATGCTTAGATTAATAAAAAGAAATTATTTTTTATTAGTATCTATTTTTTTGATTTTTTACTTTGCTTTTAATCTTGTATCAGGTGAAAGAGGTCTTTTTTCATTTATTGAAAAAAAAGAACTTTTGTCCAACTTAAAAAACGAAGAATTGTCCTTAGTTAATAAAATAAATGATTTAGATCATAAAAATACTTTGCTAAGCACCAATCTAGATCTTGATTATGTTGAAACTTTAATAAGAGAAAGATTTTTGTTTGGAAAAGAAGGCGAGACGATTTATATAATTAAAAACGATGAAAACTAGACATCCAGAAAAACAAAACAAACCAATTAATCCGATCAAGAAAAAACCGGATTGGATAAGGTCTAAGCTTGTAAATAGTAAAGAGTTTTTCTTAACAAAAACAATTGTAAATAATAATAATCTAGTAACTGTTTGCCAAGAAGCTAATTGCCCAAATATTACCGAGTGTTGGAGCAAAAGACATGCAACATTTATGATCATGGGCGATACTTGTACTAGAGCATGTGCATTCTGTGATGTTAAAACTGGTTTACCAGGAAAACTAGATCAATTAGAGCCTGTTAAAATAGCTGAGGCTGTTAAAAAATTAAATTTAAAACATGTGGTTATCACCTCTGTTGATAGAGATGATCTTGATGATGGCGGCTCTGAACATTTTTTTGATACAATTAATCAAACCAGAAAACAAAATCCTAACACAACTATAGAAGTTTTAACCCCAGATTTTTTAAGAAAAGGGGATGCTTATAAAAGAGTATTGGATGCTAACCCTGATGTCTTTAACCACAACATAGAAACGGTACCAAGTTTGTATTTAAAAGTTAGACCCGGCTCAAGATACTTTTCATCTTTAGAACTTTTAAAAAATGCTAAACAAGTTAATAAAAATGTTTTTACTAAATCTGGAATTATGGTTGGATTAGGGGAAACTAGAGATGAAATTTTACAAGTAATGGATGATTTAAAAGCTGCAGATGTAGATTTTTTAACAATTGGTCAATATCTACAACCTTCAACAAAACATTATCCATTAGATAGATATTATACGCCAAAAGAATTTGAGGATTTAGGAACTATTGCTAAAGCAAAAGGATTTTTGTTAGTTTCATCCTCTCCATTAACTAGATCTTCTTATCACGCAGATGAAGATTTTGCTCAACTTCAACAAAATAGATTAAATAAACATTAATGCCTAAGGCATCCGTTAAAAGAATAATAAATAAGAAAAAAGATAAACTTATTGAATTTGTTTTAGATATTGAAAAATACCCGGAATTTATTCCTTTTTGCTTAGGTTCAAAAGTTTACGATAGAAAAGAAGAAAATAACCAAATTTTAATTATAGCAGATCTAACAATTGGTAAGGGTCCTTTTAGCGATACTTATAAAAGTGATGTTAGATTTAATAAAAAAGATGAAACGATTAATGTAACCAATTTAGAAGGACCTTTAAAGCACTTACAAAATAATTGGAAATTCATAGAAAACAAAAACATGACTGAAGTTTATTTTGATGTTGATTTTGAAATTAAAAATAAATTTTTAAACTTATTAATGGAAAAATCATTTGAATTTGGTCTTAATAAAATTGCAGATGCCTTTCAAAAAAGAGCTGAGACAATCTAAAATATTTTTAAATCAAAGAATTTATAATTTCTAAAGTTCTTTTAACGGTGGCTTTTTGAATGCCAATTCTTGTTTTTTGTTTAAATATATTTTTGGTGATCAGTAATTTATTTGATCTTTTAACGCCTATATAAACTAACCCCACAGGCTTTGATTTTGTTCCCCCATTAGGGCCAGCAATACCAGTAATAGATACATTTATTTGAGCTTTGGATATTTTAGATAAGTTTTTAACCATAGCCACACAACATTCAACACTCACAGCCCCATGTTTTTTTATTAAAGCTTTGTTAATTTTTAAAACATTTATTTTTGCTTGATTGGAGTAGGTGATAAATCCAAGATTGAAAACTTTAGAGGCACCACTAATTGAAGTAATTGATGATGCTAGCATTCCACCAGTACAAGATTCTGCAAACGAAATTTTAAGTTTTTTCTGTATTAATTTTTTTACAAGATTTTTCATTACAAAATATAGCTTTTTAAAACCATGAAACAAATTAATGATAATACGACATACAAACCTGCGCAAACATCATCCATGATAACACCAAAACTATTTTTATGTTTTTTATCAAAATAACTAACTGGAAATGGTTTCATGATGTCAAAATATCTAAACAAAACAAAACATACGGCATAAAATATCAAAGCTTCATTCGGATCTTTATCGGTTCCATGCGATATCTCATATAAGTAAATAGGAATTGATTGACCAATAAACTCATCAATTACTATTTCACCAGGATCTTTATTCTCTTTATCTTTAGTATGACTTGTTACTGCTGAAAAAGAATAAATAAAAATAACAACTAATCCTAAAAGTATTAAATTTGAGCTAATCTCAAATGTGTGAAAAAGAAAATACAATAAAACTACGGTTGCAAGTGAACCAAAGGTACCTGGTATTGGTTTTAATTTACCAATGCCAAACATTGTAACAAATAATGTATTAAAAGTTTTAATCATATTTAGTTAAAGAAATTATAGTTTCACATGCTATAGCTTTTTCATTACCTATTAAACCAAGCTTTTCAACTGTTTTACCTTTTAAATTAATTAAATGGCTATCTAAATTTAATAAACTAGATAAAGATTTTATTATCTTTGTTCTATATTTTGATACTTTTGGCTGCTCACATATTAGATTAATATCTATATTATTAACACAGAAATTATTGTCATCTAAAATTTTAATTATTGGCTTTAACATTTTTGGAGATCTAATATTTTTAAATTTATTTTTGTTGTCAGGAAAAAAAGTACCAATATCTTTTTTTCTCATAGCGCCTAGAAGAGCGTCAATTATTGAGTGTAAAATCACGTCACCATCAGAATGACCTTTAAGACCTGAGTGAAAGGGAATTCTTGTGCCACCTAAATATAGTTTTTTATTTTTTATTAATCTGTGGATATCAAAACCTAATCCAAAATATGTTTTATTGTGATTTAAATCTTCCTTAAAAGTAATTTTATCATTTAATATTTCACCCTTAATAAAATTTAATTTGAGATTATTTTCAATAAATAGTGTTGCCTCATCATGAATTTTATTTTTTTGCTTAATTGAAAGATTGTAGATCTCTTTAAATTTAAATGCTTGAGGTGTTTGAGTAAGGTATGAATTTTTTCTATTTAAATTAAATAATTGATTTTTAATCTTATATTTAATTGAATCTTTTGAAGAAATTACTGGAATAGCAACTTTATGTTTTTTAAGTGAATTAATCAAATTTATTAAAAGTTTTATGGTAAAATTTGGTCTTGCAGCGTCATGTATTAAGACATTGTTAGGTTTATATTTTTTTATAAATCTAAGACCTATCAAAGATGAGTCTGATCTTTCTTTACCACCTTTAATAATTAAAACATTT
>Ga0208764_10001492_pt1 | contig 14943 bp, 12 predicted proteins | sample ETNtaG_18_FD_185762 | JGI IMG/M metagenome (GOLD analysis project Ga0208764, IMG submission 185762) | Marine microbial and viral communities from oxygen minimum zone, Eastern Pacific Ocean - ETNP201302SV91 (SPAdes) (version 2) | ecosystem: Environmental > Aquatic > Marine > Oceanic ... | reverse complement strand
TTAGTATCTTTATCTACAAGAAAAAGCGTTATCCCGTCTTTTTCATCTTGAGAACCTGAAGTTCTTGCAGAAACAATAAACTTATTTGCAGCTGGTCCATTCATAACCACACTTTTAAAACCGTTCAGTACATATCCTTTTTCAGTTTTAGAAGCTGTTGTAAGAACATTGTCTAAATTAAATCTACTTTGAGGTTCTGAAAACGCTGTTGCTAGATGTATATCTCCTTCTATCACTTTAGAGATCACTTCCTCTTTTTGTTTGTTTGAACCAGCAGAGTCAATTATTGAAGCAGAAAGAACTATTGTTTCTAAAAATGGCTCAACCACCAGACCCTTTCCAAATTCTTCCATAATTATCATTGTATCTAATGAGGAACCACCAAATCCTCCAGAGTCTTCAGAAATAGCTATTCCAAGCCAACCAAGTTCTGCAAATTGTTTCCAATTCAGATCTGAAAACCCTCTTTCTGAGTTTGATAAATCTTGTCTTTTTTCCCAATCATATTCTCTTTGAATAAACTGAGAAACTTGACCCTGTATAAGTGATTGCTCTTCGTTAAAATTAAAGTCCATATTTATAATCCTAATATTGCCTTTGAAATAATATTTCGTTGTATTTCGTTACTGCCTCCATATATAGAAACTTTTCTAAAGTTCAAATAATGCGGCATCCCAGGAGCTGCATAATCTGGACCTACAGTTTCATTTGTTCCGATCTTATCTTCTTCAAAGAAAGGATGAGCATAGTAACCTAACATCTCTATAAATAGTTCAGAAATTGTTTGCTGCAATTCTGTTCCTTTAATCTTTAATATAGATGATTCAGGTCCAGGAGATCCTCCAGTAGAAATAGCTGCTAAGGTTCTAAGTTCTGTAAATTCTGTAGCTGTGAGTTCAATTTCTGCAGATTCTATTTTTTTACAAAAATCTGGGTCTTCTGTCAAAACTCCATTTCCTGTCTCAACAGTAGAAGAAATTTCTTTAAGTCTTGAAAGCTCTCTTTTAAGAGCTGCGATTCCAGCGATTCCACTTCTTTCATGCATTAAAAGGAATTTAGCTATATTCCATCCTTCGCCCTCTTTCCCAATTAGATTATTTGATGGAACTTCAACATTATCAAAATAAACCATGTTTACTTCATGAGATCCGTCTATAGTAATAATTGGCTTAACTTCAATTCCTGGAGAATTCATATCTATAAGTAAGAAACTAATCCCTTCTTGCTTTATATCGGTTGTTTCTGTTCTAACTAAACAAAAAATCCAATCGGCATGTTGAGCCATGGTTGTCCAGGTTTTTGTCCCATTTACTATATATTTATCTTCTCTCTTTTCTGCTTTTGTTTGTAGTGAAGCTAAATCAGATCCTGAACCTGGTTCTGAATATCCTTGGCACCACCAAACATTACTATTTAATATATTCTCTAAGTGTTCTTTTTTTTGCTCTTCTGATCCGAATGTATATATAACCGGACCACACATATTTACACCAAAGGGGATTAATACTGGTGCGTTAGCAGAAGCTAGTTCATTTTGTAAAATATATTTCTTAGTTGGAGACCAGTCAGTTCCTCCGTACTCTACAGGCCAATTAATAGCAAACCATCCTTTTGATGCAAGAAGTTTTTGCCATCTTACTGTTTCTTCTTTATTAAGAGGAATTCTTTTATCTTGCTTTTCTTTAATATCAATTGGATATTCTTTATCTAAAAAGGTTTTAACTTCTGATTGAAAAGATAAGTCTTCATTTGAAAAGTTTAAGTCCATTTTTTCACCTTATTTAATTTTATTTATTATACACTTCTACACCAGTTTTCATGATGGACAATCTTTCAGTAAATAAAAATATTCCCTCTAATAATATTGAAGAAATTATTAATGGAAATAAATCAGATCAACAAATTATTGTTCTTTCATCGCCTAAAAAAGCTGAAGTTTTATCAAATTTAGAGAAGAAGAATAAAATACTTTATCTTCCTTATTCTGAAACACTCCCCTATGATTTTTTTTCCCCTTCAAAACAAATTACAAATAATAGAATAGTTTGTTTCTCGCATTTAAAACAAAAAAAAGAATTTACTTTAATTACTTCTATACAAGCCTTAATCGGAAGCTGTCCGCCTAAGGAAACTTTATTTTCAATTGATAGCTTAGAAGTAGGAAAACATTTTAATAGAGACAAATTTATAAATATGCTGGTAGGTTCTGGTTACTCCAAAAATGAAATTGTTAGTCAATTAGGTCAATTTGCTGTTAGAGGTCAAATTATTGATGTATTTGCTTCAGGAAATCGACTTCCCATTAGAATAGAAGAGTTTGATAACAAAATAATTTCATTAAGATTTTTTAATATTAAAAATCAAACAACAATACGAAAAATAGAGAGATTCGATGCCCTAGTTCCAAGTGAATATCAATTAAATAAAGAAAGTGTAAATATTTTTAAAAAGAACTGGAGACTAAATTTTAATACCGAAGAAGACGACTGCGAAATTTTTGAATCAATTTCAAATCAGAAAATAACTGAAGGTGCTGAAATATATTCCACCTTATTCTCTGACACTAAATCCTTTTTATTTGATTATTTGAATCCAGAATGTTCCTTTTTTATAGAAGAAGGCTGGGAAAATTCTCTAGAGTCATACCTTGCATTAGCTAAGGAAAGATACGAAAACTATAGATATGATTTAACACGGCCCCTTCTTGCACCCGAAGAAATATTCTTACAACCCTCTGATGTTCATAATTTTTTAGATAAAAGAATAAAAAATCAATTTATCTTTATAAATTCTAAAAAAGAAATTATTAATAAAAGAGAAGATAAACAAGAAATAGAAATTAAAGATCAAGATAAATTTTTACCTGATATTGGAGATAAAGTAGTTCATCTAAACTATGGCATAGGCATATTTAATGGACTCAAGCAGATAAATACAAAGAATGTAATCAACGAATGTTTAGAGATAGAATATGAAAATAAATCTAAGGTTTTTGTTCCCATAGATAATATAGATAAGTTAACTAAGTTTTTTGGTCCCATAGATACGAAAATAGACTCTCTCGGATCAAAAAAATGGAAAAGAAAAAAAGCTGACGTCCTAAAGAAAACCTATGATACAGCTGCAGAACTATTAGAGATTAAAGCTAGAAGAAATATTAAAAGAGGATTTTCTTACGATATTCCTGAAAAAGAGTATTTAGAATTTAAGAAACTCTTTCCTTATCAAGAAACAAAGGATCAAGAACAAACAATTCAGGAAGTAGAAAAAGATCTAAGCTCAAATAGACTAACAGATAGATTGATATGTGGAGAGGTTGGTTTTGGAAAAACTGAAGTAGCGTTAAGAGCTTCTTTTATAGCTGTCTATAATGAAAGACAAGTCTGTATTCTTGTTCCAACAACTCTGTTAGCACAACAACACTACGAAACTTTTTCTGAAAGGTTCAAAAACTTTCCAGTACAGATAGCAAAACTTTCAAGAAATCTAAATAATAAAAATAAGAAAAAAGTTTTAAAAGACCTAAAAGAAGGTCAAATAGACATTCTTATAGGAACTCATGCAATACTTCAAAAAGAAAAGGAGTTTAATAATTTAGGCTTATTAATTATTGATGAAGAACATCGATTTGGAGTAAAGCAAAAAGAAAAAATTGTTTCATTTAAAGAAAACGTAGAAATATTATCTCTCTCGGCAACACCTATACCACGGTCCATGAATTTATCACTATCAAAATTAAAAGATCTTTCAATCATTGCTACTCCACCTGAAGATAGAGTGTCTGTTAAAACTTTTGTTCATTCCTTTAATGAGAACCTTATAAACGAAGCTATACAAAGAGAAATTCTCCGAGGAGGACAAATCTACTATTTATGCAATGACCTTAGATTAATTGAAGACAGAAAGCAGAGGTTAGAAGATTCATTTCCAAACGAAATTATTGAAATTGTTCATGGACAATTAAGGGCTAAAGAAATAGAAGAGAAAATGTTAAATTTCTTGAATAATCAAACAAAGATCTTAGTTTGTTCAACGATAATTGAAAGTGGTATAGACATAAGTAACGCAAATACATTAATTGTAGAAGATTCAGATAAATTAGGTCTTGGTCAACTTCATCAACTTAGAGGAAGGGTTGGTAGAACAAACAAACAGGCATTTGCTTACTTTTTAAGATCTAAAAATATAATAAATAAAAGCAAATCAAACGCCAGACTTAAAGCATTACAAGATTCCAATTCACTTACAGCTGGATTCCTACTAGCTATGAAAGACCTTGAGATAAGAGGTGCTGGAGAAGTTTTAGGCTCTAATCAAAGCGGAGTATATGAATCAATAGGTATTGATTTATATATGAAGCTATTAAATAAAGCTTCAAATTATATAAAAGATGGGGTTATAGACTTTGAATACCTGATTGAAAAAAGATTAGAAATAGATTTAGGAGTATCTAGTTATATTCCAGAAGATTACATTCCAGAAATAGGTCTTAGATTAATTTTTTATAACAAGATTGCTACCTCTAATAATTTTGATGACTTAAAAAAAATTAAAATTGAAATGATTGATAGATTTGGACTATTTCCTAAAGAATTAAGACATCTTCTTTTAGAAGCTGAAATAAGAATAACTTTTGATCAAAATAGAATTGAATCAATTCTGTTCAAAAAAGATGAGATCTTAATTAAAGGCCTAGAAAAAAGTGAGAGACTAAATGTTATAAATTTTAATAACCTTGATGATAAAGTTAAATTCCTTTTAGAGAGAAGACTATGAAATCTTATAAATATTTTTTATCTATAGCATTAATTGTTAGCTCTACTTTGTCTTCAGAAAAAGATATTGATTTAAGTAAAAGCTTAGAAGCTAATAACTCTTCTAACAAAGAATACCGAATAGACCTAATAGTATTTAAAAATGAAAAAATATCTGAAGATAGCAAAAAGGAAATTTTTGATGTCCCCTCAAAAATTCAATTTGCAAATAATCTGTTAAAAATATCTCAAGAGCCAAGTCTTCTAATCTCCAATAAATCAATAATTGAATCAATTAAAATAAAAGAGCCTTCAATTAATAATTTAAAACCTGTTCTTTCAAAAAGTGAGAAAGGAGAGTTCTCTCAAAATAAATTTCTTCCATATAACTATTTTGAAAATATAAGGCCATCTAAAACTCCAAATTCAGATATAGCAACAAGAATAAAGAGATCTAAAGAATATACTATTTTTTATGAAGCCAGTTGGTATCAACCTATTTTAAATAAAAACCTTTCTATTCCAATTTATATTAACAAAAGTATTAATACAGAAATTATCTATGGTCAAATCGATATTTATCGAGAAAGATATATGCATTCAGAAATTGATCTTCGTTTCTCAAAATATGGCAAATCTCTAACATCCTATGTTGTAAATGTTAATGAATACAATGATATAGGAAGTTTACCTAAAGATAGAATTATCCCTAAAGCTTATAATTTTATTAAGTTCTTGGGTTCAGAAATTTATGACTTTAGTTCTAAAGTGTTTCTTAATAGAGATTACGAAAACGAGTCTAAAAAGTTAGACAATAAAGAGATTATTGAAAATGTACTGGATATTTATCAAATTGTAGAAGAAAGAAAAATGATGAATGGAGAGCTGCATTACTTTGATCATCCATACTTTGGGGTCTTAATAAAAATTGAAGAGTGGAAAAAAGAAGAATAAACTTATTTTAGTGTATTTAATTTTTTTAGAAGTGCCTCTAAAATTTCTTTTCTTTCTCCTTCTGCTTCTATAAGTAGATTTTTAGTTTTTTCTAAAGCTTTATCCAGACTTAACCAAGGTCCAGTTTCATGGGTTCTGTGTCTAATAAATTCTGAATATCTTTCTTTTATTTTTTCGTCTGCCGATTCAAATGAATTAGTGCATATTAATCTCTCTGCTAATTCTCTGTATCTAGAGTCTTCAAATCCTTCTACTAACCTGGATCTATCTTCCCAAGGAGATTCATGAAATCTTTCCATCCATAGTTCGTCTTCTGAAGAAGCAAATCCAGCATATACAGATTGTTCTACATATTTTGGAGGTGGATAAGTAGTTTGGTTATTTGAAAGTAATTCACTTATTCTTATTTGAAGTCTTGTGTTGTTTCTTATTTTTTCAGCCCTTTCTTCTAGTTGAGAAAAAGGAATATCAAGATAGTCTTGGACATTGGGGACGTTCATTGGATTTATAATTGGAAGACTTTTATTTATTCTTAACTTAATTATTGCAGATCCACTTGACCCTATCTGTTCAAGAAGTTCACTATCAGTCATTTCGTCTAGAAGATCTGGATCATAATATAAGTCTACAACTGCAACCTCATTTGTCATTTTTGTATTTTGGCCGCAGAAAGTAACAGGGTAAGTAAATTTTTTTCTCCGAACAACTTCAGAAAGCATAGTAAACGGTTGAGATTGAAGGATATTAAGATTACCCCCTTTAGAAGACCCTATTACAGAGCTTTGCCAAGCTGGAAGTGCTTTTTCAGAAATAATTCTTGCTAAGTTGAGCATCAAATAACAATCAGCTACGGCATCATGAGCATCGATAGATGAAACTTTATTAGCATCTGCCCAGTCTGTTAATTTCATACTTACCCTTCCCTCTTCATCTATGGGTATAGGCATTTTGTCAGCAAAAAAGTTAGCTACAATTTGGAAAGTAAACATTAAATCAAGTCTAGTTGCTCCAGAGGTATTAGTTATATATTGAGGAAGCAAACACCAATAAAACTGTCTTCTAAATAATTCTTCATCAAATCTATGTCCGTTATAAGTAACATAAACTGGATTCTTATCCTTTGACCAGTCTAACCAATCACTTCTTAATTTAAGCATCATGTCGTAATGAGTACTTTCATCGCTCCCTAAACAATCAACTTTTTTATGAACTAGTAAAGCTTCTGGACTCGGAACAATCCAAGGCAAAAGGTTGCATGAAAGATTGTGTTCATTTTCAACTTCTAAAGACTCATCGGTAACAAGAGAGCCAACTTGAATAATTTGAGAGAAGTTAATATCTAGACCCGTGGTCTCAGTATCTGTAAATATAAAACATCTATCTGCATTAAGTTGGGACATATACTCTTAATTATCCATATTATTTAATGTATGCATTTTCTCTGTAACTATGATCCGTTGCATCAATTACTGATGTAAGTTCAGGGATCATTTCTACTAAAGTTTTCTCTACTCCATCTTTCAGAGTTAGATCTATCATCCCACACCCCTGGCATCCGCCCCCAAACTGGAGAACGGCTTGAGTATCATCTATTACTTCAAGCAATGAAACTTCTCCACCATGAGCTGCTAAGTTTGGATTTATCTCAGAGTACAAAATATAATTAATTCTTTCCTCTAAACTTGCATCTTCTGTAATTGAAGGCACTTTTGCATTTGGTGCCTTAATTGTTAAAGTTCCTCCAAATTTATCTGGCGAATAATCCACTATTGCTTCTTTAAGGAATACTTCAGACTTTTCTTCTGTAAAGACTTTAAAAGACATATCCTCTCTTAAGTTAAAGTCGCTTAGATCATCACTCTCTTTACAATAAGCTAGGCACGTTTCAGCTCTTGGAGTTCCTGGCTCAGTAATAAAGATCTTAATGCCCAGAGTATCTTTATCCTGCTTATCTAGCAGATCCTTTAGATATTCTTCAGCAGAAGAAGTTATATTTAAGTTAGACATGAAACAATTTTACCAAAAGTCTTTATACTTTAATAAAAATATCTAATGGAAGATCAATATTTAGATCAATTTAAAAGAAAAGAGGATCAATTTATAGATTTTTTTTCTCCTCTTACTTCCGAAATAAGTTCTTATAAATCACCAGAATTAGGTTTTAGAACCAGAGCAGAATTTGGTATTTTTTTAAAGAAGAATAGTTACGAATATTCTATGATAGAGCAAAAAAGTAAGGTTTTTATTGACCAACTTGTTATATGTCATCCCAAAATAAATAAATTAATGATCGATCTGAAAATAGCTACAAAGGGAAATAAGGAAATTCTAAATAAACTATTTTCATGCGAGTTTAAAGTTACCAAATTAGGTAAATCAATTATTTGTTTGAACTACCATAGAGAGATTGATGAGGATTGGAAAATAGAAGCAAAAGCAATTGCTGAAGAACTGCAAATTAATTTAATTGGAAGAAGTAGAAAAAAGAAGTTCGTGGCAGGCAAAGATTACATTAAAGAAATATACAATATTAACTCTACTTCGTTAGAATTAAATTTATATGAAAATTGTTTCTCCCAACCCAATCCTTATATTTGCGAAAAAATATTAGAATGGATAAGAGATTTAGGTATACATAGTGAAGATGTCTTAGAGTTGCATTGTGGTATTGGTACATTCACCATTCTATTATCTAGTATTTATAATAAAGTTCTTGCAACAGAAAACAGTAGACCAAGCATCAAGGCTTTAAAAGATAATATAAATATGAACCAGGTAAAAAATATTTCTTTTGCTAGACTATCTGGGCATGAAACCATTGAGGCTTTAAGCAAAAAAAGAGAATTCCGTAGACTAAGAAATATAGATCTAGATAGTTTTAATTTAAGTACAGTTTTATTAGATCCTCCTAGGATGGGTCTTGATTCCTATACTAGAGAAAATTTAAAAGGATTTAAGAATATTATTTATATTTCTTGTGGCTTTAAAAGCTTAAAAGAAGATCTAAAAAAATTAAAAACTCACAAAGTAAAGAAGGCGTCTTTTTTTGATCAATTTCCTTATACAGATCATCTTGAATCTGCAGTGTTATTAGAAAAAATCTAGAGCTTGCTTTCTAATTCTGGCAGTGCTTCAAATAGATCGGCTACTAATCCATAATCAGCAATTTGAAATATTGGAGCGTCTTCGTCTTTGTTTATAGCTACAATTACCTTGCTATCCTTCATTCCAGCTAAATGCTGTATAGCTCCTGAAATTCCTACTGCTATATATAAATTAGGTGCTACTATTTTTCCTGTTTGACCTACTTGCATATCGTTAGGTACAAAACCAGAATCCACTGCAGCCCTGGAAGCACCTATAGCTGCTCCTAGTTTATCTGCTATTCCTTCAAGTAACGAAAAGTTATCTCCATTTTGCATGCCTCTGCCACCTGAAATAACTATATCTGCAGAAGTAAGCTCCGGTCTATCTGATTCAGCCACTTCTTCTTTTAAAAAAGAAGAAATTTCTAAGTCTGAACCTTGAGATATTTCTTCTATGGAAGCCGATCCACCTTCATTGTCTGCAGAATCAAAACTAGTTGTTCTTACTGTAATAACCTTAATAGAATCTGAGCTCTGAACTGTAGCTATGCAATTTCCTGCGTATATTGGTCTTTCAAATGTATCCTCGCTTATAACTGCACTTATGTCAGAAATTTGTGCTACATCTAATAAAGCAGCAGCTCTAGGCAAGCAGTTCTTACCATTACTGGTTGCAGCAGCCAGTATATGAGAATAGTTAGTTCCTATTTCTGCTATTAAAGAACCCATATTTTCTGCTAAACAATTTTCAAATGCTGGATTATCTGCCACTATAACTTTACTAACTAAAGCTATTGAAGACGCTGCTTCAGAAACACTAGAACAATTACTTCCAGCCACTAAAACATCTATATCAGATCCAATTATTGAAGCAGCTGTTATGACATTTAAAGTCGCTGACTTAAGATCTTGATTATCGTGTTCTGCTATAACTAAAATACTCATGAAATTACCTTTGCTTCATTTTTTAATTTATCTACCAACTCATCTACAGACTCCACAATAATGCCTGCTTCTCTTTCAGCGGGATTCGATACCTTAATGGTGGATAATCTTGGACTAGGGTCTATACCCAACTCATCTGTTGAAATAGTTTCTAGAGGTTTCTTTTTGGCTTTCATAATATTTGGTAAAGAAGCGTACCTAGGTTCATTTAACCTTAGGTCGGTTGTGATAATTGCTGGAAGTTTTAAACTTAATGTTTGAAGACCACCATCAACTTCTCTAGTTACTTCTACTGAACCAGCAGTTACTTTTAAATCTGAAGCAAAAGTTCCCTGAGATGCATTCATCAAAGCGGCTAGCATCTGGCCCGTCTGATTTGAATCATCATCTATTGCCTGTTTACCTAGAATTATAAGATCAGGATTCTCTTTTGAAGCCACCTCTTTTAGTGCCTTTGCTACTGCCAATGGCTCAGCATCCAAATCTGTTTCAACTAGAATAGCTCTATCCGCACCCAAAGCTAAGGCTGTTCTTAGTTGTTCTTGAGACGCAGATGAACCTACGGACACTGCAATAACCTCATTTGCAATACCTGATTCTTTAAGTCGTACTGCTTCTTCAATAGCTATTTCACAAAAAGGGTTTAGAGACATCTTTGCATTAGCTAGATCTACACCAGACTCATCTGATTTAGCTTTAACTTTTACGTTGTAATCTACAACTCGTTTTACTGGAACTAGAACTTTCATATTTAAATTCCTTTATAATACGTTTATTAGGCGCGTATTCTATAACCGTCTAAAGAAGCTTACAAACTAAAATTTTTATTATGGAACAAATACAAAGAGAATCAATGGACTACGATATAGTTGTAGTTGGTGCGGGGCCATCAGGTCTTTCAGCTGCTATAAAAATAAAACAATTAGCTAAGGAGAATGAAATAGATATCTCGGTTTGCGTTGTTGAAAAAGGATCAGAAATTGGAGCTCATATCCTTTCGGGTAATGTGTTCGATCCTAGAGCATTAGATGAATTAATCCCTGACTGGAAAGATCTTAGTACCCCTATTCAAGTTTCAGTTAAGAAAGATTCTGTAAGATATTTATTAAACGAAAAAATAACAATACCTGCGCCCACCTTCTTAACTCCAACTTTTAAAAACCACGGAAATTATATTATTAGTTTAGGAAACTTATGTAGGTGGATGGGAGAATATGCAGAAAGTCTTGAGATAGATATTTTTCCAGGCTTCCCGGCATCTTCTTTAATAATTGAAAATGATTGTATTGTTGGTGTAATAACTGGAGACATGGGTATATCTTTCGAAGGAAAACAAAAGGAAAGTTTTGAACCCGGCGTAGAGCTAAGAGCTAAATACACTATTTTATCGGAAGGTTGTCGAGGTCATTTAGGTAAAGAAGTTATAGAAAAGTTTAACCTAGATGAAAATAAAGACCCTCAACATTATGGAATAGGATTTAAAGAAGTTTGGGATATAGATCCAAAACTACATGAAGAAGGCTTAGTGATCCATACCTTGGGCTGGCCAGCAAAAGGAACAGTATCTGGGTCATATTTTTATCATGGAGAAAATAATCAAGCTTATATAGGTTATGTAGTTCCTTTGGATTATAAAAATCCACATACCAGTCCATTCGATGAATTTCAACAATGGAAACATCAATCCTCTATAAGTAAATATCTTAAAGGAGGAAAAAGGGTTTCTTATGGTGCAAGAGCCTTGATTAAGGGAGGTTTTCAATCCAGACCAAAAATGAGTTTTCCAGGTGGGCTGTTGGTTGGAGATGATGCTGGGACTTTAAATTTTCCTAGAATAAAGGGCGCTCATACAGCAATGAAATCAGGAATGGTAGCAGGACAAACTATTATTGATGCTTTCATGAAAGATGATTTAAAAGATGACCTAGTAGAATATGAAGAAAATTTTTCTAACTCTTGGGTAAATCAAGAACTACACAAAGCAAGAAATTGGAATCCATTTCTTCATAAATATGGACCTTACATAGGTGTTTTGCTGGCTGGTATGGATCAATTTTTATTTAGAGGAAAATTACCTTTTACGTTAAAGGCTTCTAAGCCAGATCATCTAACTCTTAAAACAGCTGATCAAATGCCAAAAATTGATTATCCAAAACCAGACGGCACTATATCCTTTGATAAACTTTCTTCAGTCTTTCTATCCAATACTAACCATGCAGAAGATCAGCCTTGCCATTTAGTTCTTAAAGATGAAAATATTCCCTTGGAAGAAAACTTACCTAAATATGATGAACCGGCACAAAGGTACTGCCCTGCAGGTGTCTACGAAATAATAGAAGAAGAGGGAAAGAAAAAATTTCAAATTAATTCTCAAAATTGTGTGCATTGCAAAACTTGCGATATAAAAGATCCAGCCCAAAATATTACTTGGATAACGCCAGAAGGAATGGGTGGACCTAACTATCCAAACATGTAAAAAACACAGTAAATTTAGCTAAAAAAAAAGTTAGCTTTTTTTACATTTTTTTTTACAAAAGGGGTTGCATTTAATCTCATAATTCATTAATATACATACATCATCTTTTCCGAGTCAGAAACAACTCGAGACGGTAGAAGACAGAGAGAGGAAGATTAGAGAACGGTAGGAGAAAGCTCTAAAAAGGAAAGGTACCAAAAAGACTTTTTAGACCACCAAGATCTAAAAGAAGAATAGATCAAGGGGCTTAACGAAACTTCAAGTTAAGACACTATCGAACTCGAAACTAAACAGAGCTTAGGCTCTGTTTTTTTATGTCTTCCCTAAACTAAATAGAGTCTGGTTACTTTCAATAAATAGCTCCCCTTCTCTTTCTAATGATAGATCTACCAGTTTATAAAAAACACTCCTAGAAATTAATGCTTCTAGATTGTTTCTTACAACTATGTAGGGAAAGGGTTCTTTAGTTTTTTTATCAACTTCAACTGTGAGTTTATTTTTTTGATTGAGACAAATAACTGTATCTGTGTTTGTTAAAAAAAATATTTTTTTAAATCCTTTTTCTTTTTTAACTTCAAAATCAATAACTATGAATGGCTTTTTATCAACTTTAACTTTAATTTTTTCTATAGGTGTTACTAAAAAATAATCATTTCCATCTCTTCTTAAGACAGTACTAAAGAGTTTTATCATCCTTCTTCTATTTATAGGAGAATTATTAAAATACCACTGCCCCCTTTCATCTATCCTCATTTCTATATTCTTGCATAGAGGCGGATTCCACAAATGAACAGGAGGAAGCTTCTGTTCATCTTCATCCCTTAACCTATTAATTAAGTCTGATAATCCAGTAATTGATGTCATGTGTAGTCTATTAATAATATTTGTATAGCAACGAAAATTAATGCAAAACCAATAATTTTTTCTATTAAGGGTAAGTACTTTTTAATTTTCTCTCTCTTTGAAATTTGAGTGAACGAATAACTTATAAATGTAAACCAGATAAAAGTAGCGACAGCCATATATAGCCCTAGTATCATTTTTACTTTAATGCTCTCATTATTTCCACTAATTAAAGTAAAAACAGTAATAAAGAAAAGAAATGCTTTAGGGTTTAAGGCATTGGTAAAAAATCCTAATGTTAAAGATTTATATTGCGAAAACTCTGATGAATTAGCTAAATCAGTTTCAAAACTACTTTTACTTAAAAGTGTCCTAATACCTATGAACGCAATATAAGCTGAAGCAATATATTTCATAAAATTTATAAAATCTGGAAAGTTTGTAATCAATAAACTTAACCCAGCTATAGATAAGATTGAGTGCATTAATATACCTAGAGATATACCTAGACTGGCCCAAATAGCCATCGATCTTCCATGTAAGAGGCTTTGCCTAGAAACTAAAAAAAAATCAGGTCCAGGGCTGGCAACAGCAAATAGATGAAGTAATGCTACTGTTAAAAATAATTCCATTATTTAACGACGGTAGGTTCTAAACTTATTTCAAGGTTGTATTTATTAAATAAATCATCAGAAATCTTCTGGGCTAACAAGAGTAAATCAGTTGATTCCTTATCTTCTGATATTAAAACTAGTGAATGTTTATCTGAAACTCTTGCACATCCAAAACTACTTCCTTTCCATCCATTCTGCTCTATTAAATACGCAATAGGTATTTTTGTTCCTTCTTGTACTCTGAAAAATGGTAATTCTGGATGTTGTTCTAGTAGAGAATTAAGACAGTCATCGTCTACAATTAAATTATGAAAGAAGCTTCCTGCATTCGGTTCCCTTAAATAGTCAGGAAGGCTAGATTTTCTTATTTCTGTTACAGATCTACAAATTTGAAGAGGTGTTGCCTTTTCAGGATCAATGTCGTCTTGTATTAAGAATTCTTGTAAAGCTTTATAGCTTGTATTCGTATTCGGAGAAGTTAATAACTTAAAAGTTATTTCTTTAATCAAAAGATTTCTATTGTCTTTAAAGAGACTAGATCTATAGGAAAATTCTAAATTTTCTTTAAACAAAGTTATTTCTTCCTGTTTTTGATAATCAACAACAGTAACGCTTTCTATGAAATCACTTACCTCAACTCCATAAGCACCTATATTTTGAATTGGAGCTGCACCTACAGTTCCAGGTATTAAAGATAGATTTTCTAAACCAAAAAGATTATTTTTTAAAGTCCAGAGCACAAAGTCATGCCAATTCTCTCCGGCTGATACAGTAACTGTTTTCCCTTCTATTCTCTTTCCTTTGCTCTTTATACATAAAACAGCATAATCAATATCGTTAGCAAGAATTACATTTGTTCCCTCTCCAAGAACTAAGATTTTTTTTTCTTTATGTTTACTAAAATCGATAAAACTTAAGATATCTTCAGAATTCTTAGCTTCGCCATAATAGCTGCATGAATATTCAAATTTAAAAGAATTATTATTTACTAAGTTAAAATCTTCTTTAATTTCCATTTTGTAAGTACTCTCTTGCTTTTAAGAGATCTTCCTCGGTATCTATTCCTAAATGAATAGTGGAACTTGATCTTCTAGCTCCAAAGCTATAGCCATTCTCTAAAGCTCTTAGCTGCTCTAATTTTTGTTCTTTCTCTCCTTTAGTCCTCTTAAGAGATACAAATAATTTAATGGTAGATAATTTATATCCATAAATTCCTAAGTGCCTAAACCTTATTTCATCTAAAGAACCTAATTCATTCTTATTTCTTGAAA
>Ga0208764_10001491_pt1 | contig 14951 bp, 11 predicted proteins | sample ETNtaG_18_FD_185762 | JGI IMG/M metagenome (GOLD analysis project Ga0208764, IMG submission 185762) | Marine microbial and viral communities from oxygen minimum zone, Eastern Pacific Ocean - ETNP201302SV91 (SPAdes) (version 2) | ecosystem: Environmental > Aquatic > Marine > Oceanic ... | reverse complement strand
TTTACTGGCTACATCGACCTTATCTGCAACCATGAAACTAGAATAAAAGCCAACCCCAAATTGGCCAATTAACTGAGCATCCTTTTTCGAATCACCTGACATTTTGTTAAGAAAATTTTTTGTTCCAGATCTTGCGATTGTACCTAGGTTATCTTCTAGTTCTTTTTTGCTCATTCCAATACCACTATCGGAGATGGTCAGAGTCGGATTATCTCCATCCAAAAATTCCAGACTGATTCTTGGTTCGAATGCTGAAGATTTATGATCTTCTTTTGTTAGTGTTAAGTACCTGAGCTTATCTAGGGCATCCGATGCATTTGATATCAACTCACGAAGGAATATTTCTTTATGAGAATATAAAGAATGAATTATAAGATTAAGTAATTGATTGACTTCAGTCTGAAAAGAATGTTGGGACAAATCTTACTCCTTAAATTTTATCTATAATTAATTTATACTTTTTCTTTGAATTAACCATTATTTAGAGACACGGAAAATAAAAATATGTTTCACATTAAATCTACAATCATTTAACAAAAATATTTTATAAATCGATGGGTACTACTGGTACTATATAAACTATAATTAATCTTCCAGCAGAGTAAATGCAAGGACTGACAGTCCTAAATGTCTATAAACAAAAAACCCCGTTACTTGGCGGGGGCTTAATACTAAATTAAACTTTTCATCAAATAGAATAGAAATTCCAAGAAGTTGACATTAAAGGATAGCAAAAGTATTTTGGCTATATGAGTGATTCAATTAAATAAACTAAATGGAGATTATATTATGGCTTTAACATTATCCTTAGTATTTCGAGTTATGGGAGTTTTTATGGGTCTGTGGGGCGTAGGAATGTGGTTGGCTCCTGAAACATTAACTGGGAATTGGGACTGGGAACTAACAAATGATATGTCTATCATGATGCAATTTATGGGCACAATAATGATTGCTGTTGGCGTTATTCACTGGCAGATGCCGACTTGGGCTGGAGACAACCTAAAAACAGCAGGCATGACATTTGCCATCATTCACACGGTTTTGTTGGTTTTGAACATTTATGAAATGGCTGTGGACAACATTCCATCTAATGCAATGAATATTGGGGGCCTTATCCCCGCGGTGATTCTTACGGGTCTTTTTTATCTAAAATCTCGCTAATGGGCGGGGCTTTATGTAATTCTTGTTTTTTATTCACACTCGCCTTCAGTCCATTCTGTGATGCCTGCATTTTCAGCATAGCAATCATTTGAATAAGTTTGTCCATCACAGCCACAAACTGGAGCATAGATTTCATAACAAGAATCATTGGATATTTTCGATTCATCTATACATTCACCATTATCTTCACAACTCCAAAAAACCAACCCAATAAATAATAGTAGTGGTGTGAAATACCTAACCATATCCAAATCTACCCATCATCCCGCAAACAAAATACCCCGCTACTGCGGGGCTTAATTGTTATTAATTTAGTTTATTTATTAAGATGGTCTACAAGTTCCCAAATCTCAGATCTAAGAAAATTTCTTGATTTTACTGTTGCTTCATTGACTTCACTAAAATCAACATCTGGATGGGCTTTTTCTACTGCTTTTGTAAAAGTGTTACTATTATATGAATCATCTATCGTAGAAAAAGTAGTATAATCCTCCCAAGTAACATTCTTACGTACTAATAAGTTTTTACACATATTATATAAAGTAGTAATATCGGGTGTTATTTTAAAACGTAATTACTGACTATTTCCTCTCAGTATCCTTGGTTTACCGAGAGGCTTAATCAGACTACGGAAAGACCTTTGGCCCCGTAGCTCAATTTGGTAGAGCAGTTGACTCTTAATCAATTGGTTGAAGGTTCAAGTCCTTCCGGGGTCACAAGTATTTAAAAATATATTATGGCAAAAGCTGAAGGTCGCAAATTCGAGTACGGTGGTGAAGAACTGATTGACCAAGGCTATCTGGAAACTTTCCCTTTTGATAGTCCTGAGCAATACATTATGACCGAAACAGATGAATTTTCCGCTGTTTGCCCCTTTAGCGGTCTACCTGACTACGCTTTCTTGAAAATTGAGTATTATCCGGAAGGTGGCAAGTGCGTAGAATTGAAATCTCTAAAATATTATATAATCAGTTTTCGAAACGTTGGTATTTACCAGGAAGCAGTAACAAAACGGATATATGGAGATCTAAAAACACTACTAGATACCAGTAAACTGCAAGTAACCACAATTTATAATACCAGGGGCGGTTTTGATACTACCTGCACAGAAGGATCACTAAATTTATTGACAATATATTAACGCCATGAATATTCCAGATAATTTTAAGGTAATAGATCACTCTCTGATCCACCACAAACTTGGTATCATCCGCGATAAAAATACAGGGCCAAAGGAATTCCGTGAACTGGTCACTGAGACAACCATGTTACTCGCTTATGAAGCTACAAAAAATCTATTACTCAAAGACGCAGAAGTACAGACCCCGATCACTACAACCCAGGTGAAAACTGTTGCGGTTTCTGATATTGTTCTGGTCCCTATTTTACGGGCCGGCCTCGGCATGGTAGAGGGCATGTTGAAACTTATCCCCGATGCCCGGGTAGGTTACGTAGGTATGGAACGGGATCATGAAACCCACCAGCCGGTTGATTATTATTTCAAGATTCCTAACCAAGCACATAAAAGGACCTTTATAGTACTGGATCCAATGCTGGCAACTGGCGGCACAATTATTGCTGCAGTAGATAAGCTCAAAGATCTTGGTGCCGATAGCATTATGTGTATATGTATCATTTGTGCCCCAGAAGGTATGGAAGCATTTTGTTTACAGCATCAGGATGTGAAAGTATATACGGGATCACTGGATGATCACCTCAATTCCAGCAAGTATATTGTTCCTGGCTTGGGTGACGCTGGTGATCGCCTTTTTGGCACTGATTGATGCCATGTAACCAATCAATTTCCGATTCTATTCCAGATTACAATGCGGTAACTTTGCCACCGCATTTTGGCATTGGACTGATCCCGTAGCTCAGTTGGTAGAGCAGTGGCCTTTTAAGCCATTGGCCGTGCGTTCGAGTCGCACCGGGATCACATTATACAAAAGCCACTTAATTTCCGCAGTGGTATCCTTTTATTCTCTACTCTTTAGTCTCAGCCAGATAACGCTGATAAGGTGTTATATACCGCTTGATAAATGCAGGGTATACATCTTCTATGGTAACCATAATAGCTGCTGCATAGGAAGAAGCAAAATAAGAATCAAAGACAGGTTCAAAAACTTTCAGTGTACCTGAGACATTAAAATAACTTTTTACCAGGGGTGGTATGCTAGTACCATGATTCTTGGCTGCTTGGTTTAACTTAGTGAAATCATCCTTGATTGAGCTTCCGCCAATTACTTTTTCCAAATCATTAAGAGGAGTTGGGGATTCAAATGCTTTCTTGGCACTAAGCAATGCCGGATTACCTTGTAAATGCTTGGCAAGGAAATAAAAAGCAAGATCACGGACTTTTGGATCATAATTAGAAAAAAATGTAAGGCGTCCGAAAAAATAGCGAATGAATGGATATTTTACCACCAAGGCACCCAAACCGTCCCAGATATTATCCAGAGAAAATGCTGCTTTTCGACCAGCAAACTTGGGCTGGTATTTGGGTTGAATAAACGCTCGAGCCAATTCCACCAAATAAGGAATGTATTCATTGGTGAATGTGTTAGAGATATTATATAGGGATTTATTGGCCAAAGGAATATCCCGCAATGGTTTTCCCTTGAACTTGTGAAAAATATTAAAACGGTAGCCACCAATTATTTCATCCGCAACGGGGTCCCAGACAATAAGTTGTCTACAGGGATATTCATCAGTATCAAAATGATCAATATCAACAGCTGTGCCAAAACCAGCGCCAGCATCTCGGAAAGTCAATTCCCGCAATCGTCCTACTTCCTGCATGAGATTAGGGGCCTTGTGTGCAGTAAAAATGTAGACTTCATTGCTGCCAATTCTTGTAGGACGAACAAGGCGATCAGTTGTTAGTTCTTCGTGCAGTAGTTTTCTAGATACTGGGTCAATTAGTGGTACAGATCCCTTCAAGCTCATAAAATTTCACTGAATGATGGAGTGGTACTTGCTGTTGAAAAATTATCACTGCCCAGTAGGTACACGTATTCTCTCACTTTCTGGGCCCATTCTAAGTGGGTTCGTGATTCATCAAATGTTTTATAGGCTATGGGTTCCCCAAAAGTGATGGAAATCGTTTTATTTCTTTTGTTAAACATTTCGCGCGGCAGTAAAAACATTTCCAGGTTTGATTTAATACGAAATATTTTTCGGAAACTGGCAATATTGTAAAACAACTGTGAGTTTCTAGCCTGCACATGGACCGGTATAACATCCCGTTTGTACTGGATTGCTTTACTGATAAAAAACTTATTCCAGGGTAGGTCACTGATTTCGATTGGATTTCTTTTCGAAACCGTCCCGGCGGGCTGTACTAAAAGCTGAGCATCAGAAGCTAGTGTCTTGTTTATTTCCCTTGCATTCTGCCTATCAATCTCACCAAATCTTGCAATATAAAGAAAAAGAGGTTCAAGGCCTTTTATCACCCTTAATAAATCATTGGCAACGAATTTTACTGAATGATGAATTGTTGCAACCACTGTTAATATGGCGAGACCATCCAGACTGCCCAGGGGATGATTTGCTGAAAAAATATACTGCCCATTTTTTGGTATCAATTCCTTGCCTTTAACGGCAATGTGTACGCCAAATTGATCGAGAGTCCAATCCACCATAGGTATTCCTTGCAAATGACTGCTTTGATGAATCATACGATTTATATCATCTTGGCGAATGATCTTTTTTATTAACCACAGTATGACAGCAGGAATTTTTTTGTATATATCTGGAATTTTGTCCTGCAGAGCAGTTTCCACATCAATGACCTTGGGTATGCTGGTCATTTTGACTTATTACCTATATTTAAATATTGACCCTTTTCAAAATTAAATTTTACTCTGATGAGGAAATCTGATTAGGGGCAAAAGATGGGATTCACGAGGTTGTAAATCCTTTGGTATAATTGGAGGGTATTTTTCTATTGCCCCTAATCGAGTTATAAATACGTTCATCGCGCTTGGTATACTCAAAACTAATTTCTGGAATGATACGTAAAAACACAATAAGTATTGGTTTAAATATAATAGAATTTATATTCACTAACCGTATTTAGAATAATTATTTGGAGGAAAAATGATATTTCGTAAACCAGTGTTCTGGATTACAGCATCACTACTGTTTATTGGCGGACTATTTTACAGCGTCCAGGTTTTCCCAAAAGCTTTTGCTATACTGAATGTGGATTTGAAAATGGATCGAGAAGCTGCATTTAGTCAGTCCAATACTCTGGCTGTGAAAAATAATTGGGGTCCAAATAATTATAACCAAGTAGCATCATTTTCTCATGATACTAGGACACAAAACTTTGTGGAACTAGATGCTGGAGGCGTAGAAAAAGTATCCTCATTAATGCAGGGTGGTCTATACCATTTCTACACCTGGACAGTAAGGCACTACAAAGAACATGAACCAAATGAAACAATGATTGTTTTCACTCCTGCTGGTAATTTTTACGGTTTTAAGGAAACACTGGCAGAAAAAGAAAAAGGCGCTGCTCTGGCCACTGGTGAGGCCAGAGTTATCGCAGAAAACTTCATTCAGAATGAAACCAGCATTCAGTTTTCCGAATTTGAGTCAATAGAAACATCGGAAGAAGTGATGCCCAGCAAGCGGATTGATCACACCTTCGTTTATCAGCGCACAAAAGAACAAATTGGGGATGGATTTTTTCGGTTAAAACTGGTGGTAAGCGGAGACAAAGTAACCGAGCTAAAACACTTTATTAAAATACCAGAAACATTTAGCAGGCGTTTTGAAGAAATGCGTTCTGCAAATAATACACTGGCAACATCCGCCAGCATGGCCATGTTTTTACTCTATGGTTTTGGCGGCATTATTTTGGGCCTGTTTTTCATGATGCGCAAACGCTGGGTAGTCTGGAAACCAGCAGTATACTGGGGATTTTTCGTTGCGGCGTTTGGCACCTTAGGTGAGATCAATTTCTGGCCGCTGATGTGGATGTCCTACCCAACAGCACTATCGGAGCAGAGTTTTTTCCTACAAAATATATGGTTCATGGTGGCTAATACATTTGCCATGACTGTTATTTATTCACTCTCTTTTATGGCAGCAGAAACCTTGACTAGAAGGGCCTTTCCCCAGCAGATCAATCTTTGGCAGATATGGTCTCGGGGGGCAACAAGTTCCATCCAGGTATTGGGTCGCACAATAGGCGGCTATCTCATGATCGGCTTTGATCTTGCTTTCGTAATTAGTTTTTACTTACTAACAAAAAAATTATTTGGCTGGTGGGATCCCGCTTCTACGCTTTTTGATCCTGATGTCATTGCCACTCCCTTCCCTTGGATATCATCGGTTAGTAGAGCGTTGGGCGCTGGGTTCTGGGAAGAATGCCTTTTCCGCGCAGTGCCTATCGCTGGGGCAGCACTGATCGGAGACAGGCTCGGTAGGCGCAAAACATGGATAATAATTGGTTTCGTTATCCAGTCGCTGATCTTTGCCGCCGCACATGCCAATTACCCATCACAACCAGCTTATGCGCGACTAGTTGAACTGATCATACCATCTATCATTTTTGGTTTATTGTACTTACAATTTGGTTTGCTGCCCGCAATAATATCACATTTCATGTACGATGCTGTACTCATGTCTTTACCTATATTTACTTCCTCTGCAAGCGGCATGTGGTTTGATCAACTGATGGTGTTTGTTCTTTGCCTTGTTCCAGTTTGGATAATTCTAATAGGTCGCTGGAAAGACAAAAAGTGGACTGAGTTGGGCAATAATTTTTATAACAGTGCCTTTTCTCCTGCATCTGAAAAAAAATCCAAAAAGAAAACCGCTGTTGTTGATCTACCGGGTTATGTACCAACTACTAATAAGATCATACTTATTTTTGGTGCCCTGGGCATTATTGCAGTCATTGGCTTCAATCACAAAACCAATGCTCCCGGGCTGGAAATAAATAGAAAAGAAGCAATTACAATTGCGGAAAATCATCTAGTTGTAAATGGTACCCAGTTAGGAGATGAATGGAATAGGCTTACATCAGTTAGTCCTAGTGGCCCGGGACAGCAAAACAGGTTTATCTGGCAAACCGCAGGGGAAGATACTTACAGTGACTTAATGGGTAATTATATAGATACACCCGGCATGAATGTCCGCTATGCAAAATTTGAAGGCGACTTAAATGAGCGCGCCGAAGAATACCAGGTGGCATTGGATTATAAAGGCAAGCCATTGAGTATCACTCATAAACTGCCTGAGAATTATACTGGAAATGAATTAACAGAAAATGAAGCAAAAGATTTTGTATACGCAACGATTAATAAACATTATGGTCTTACAACTGAAGACATTGAATTCATTTCAGCTGAACCGTCTAAAAAACCAGAACGAATGGACTGGGATTTTGTTTTTAAGGATATTTCCAGTGCAAAATTACCTGAAGGTGACAAACGAATACATGTTACAATAAATGGCGATGAAATAAGCAGTCATAATACATTTGTTTTTGTTCCGGAAGAATGGGATCGAAAGGAAAAGGATCAACAAGCTGTATTGGGCGTTGCCTCCAACGCCATGTCCTTTTTACTAATTATTACCGTTCTGGCAGCAACCGTTTTAGGTATAATTCACTGGACTAGGAAAAAGATCACTACGAAGCTGGTGTTGTATGTTATGGTGTCCTTATTCATTTTACGGCTGGTCTCTTTCATCAATCAATTACCATCAATTGTGGCCGGTTTCTCAACGGCACAACCATATAACAATCAGTTAGGCATACTGCTTGCTGGCGCGATTGTCGGCGCCTTATTAATATCAATGATTCCAGCTGTCCTGACCGCGGTTGCCCATTTTCAAATAAAAAACAGTATACAACAAGCATCAGGTCCTGATCTTATTGAAGGAATTGCCATAGGAATTGGTCTGGCAGGTTTTTTCACATTTACAAATTCAATGCAGCCGAACCTGAGCCCTATGTGGCCAGCTTTATCCCAAGGGGGAGCGGCCATACCATTTCTAGGAGTTTATATCAGTGCCTTAGGTAGCTTTATCACATCGGCGGCGTTTATGACCTTCGTTGTTTTATTTATTTCAGAAAAAACAGAATCCTGGAACACCAGAAAAGGCTTATTTAGCATTGTGTTCCTTCTTTTAGGTTTAATAATCGCCGGTGAGGATGTTGTGACTGGAATAGGGCCCTGGATTTTAACCGGTCTATTAACTGGTGGTTTATTCCTCTGGTTATACAGTGCAGCTATACGATACAATGCGGCAATTACAGTATACGCTGTCAGCGCCCTTATTATTGCTGAACTTTTTGTCAAGTTAACACAAGGATCTTTTCCAGGCGCAAGCATAGGGTACATGCTGGCCATATTGACAATTATTGGTGTTAACTTTTATTGGTCGAAGTTAGTAGCAAAATAATAACCGCAATCTTTCCGATAGCATTATGGCAACAAGGGATAACCATTATCAAAACACATTCACAGCGCGACATATTGGCCCATCACAGGCTGATATTGCAGCAATGTTGGAGTCGATTGGCCAGAAATCCCTCGACACGTTAATCGAAGCAGTAGTACCATCTGCAATTAGGTCATCTGATCCACTGACCATTGGCGATTCAAAAACAGAAAGAGAATTACTGGATGAACTAAAGACTATTGCTGATCAAAATGTAATTATGAAATCCTATATTGGGATGGGATACCATGATTGCATTACACCGCCTGTTATCCAGCGCAACATTCTGGAAAACCCTGGGTGGTATACCCAGTATACGCCCTATCAAGCAGAGATCAGCCAAGGCAGATTAGAGGCATTATTAAATTACCAGACGATGGTGTGTGATCTCACAGCGCTACCTATAGCAAATGCATCTCTTCTAGATGAAGCAACTGCAGCAGCCGAGGCTATGGCAATGACACACAGACTTAGTAAAGGTAGCAATACTTTTCTCGTTTCAAAAGGTTGCCACCCTCAGGTTATAGCTGTTGTACAAACTCGGGCAGAGCCCTTGGGTATTAATATTAATCTAAGCGATCATACAGATTTTGATTTTAAAGAAGATGTATTTGGCTGCTTGGTGCAATATCCTGATACCAATGGCTCTATACACAATTTTCGACATTTATGTGACGCTGCGCATGAACAATCGGCTTATGTAATCATGGCCGCGGACATCATGAGTCTAACATTGCTTACACCTCCTGGTGAATTGGGCGCAGATGTTGCAGTTGGATCTACACAGCGTTTTGGTGTCCCTATGGGTTATGGCGGTCCTCATGCTGCATATTTTGCAGTTACAGAACAATTCAAACGACTTATACCCGGTAGATTAATCGGTGTTTCTGCAGACTGCCATGGCCAGCAGGCATACCGAATGGCATTGCAAACCAGAGAACAACATATTCGTCGTGAACGCGCTACATCAAATATTTGTACTGCCCAGGTTCTACTGGCCATTATGTCAGGTATGTATGCTATCTATCATGGCCCGCAGGGCATACGCAGAATTGCTGAGAAAATACATCGGCACACTTGTGGTTTGGCCGCAAGTTTAGCTGCAGCTGGTTATAAAATACACAGCGATATTTTCTTTGATACAATTCGCATTACTGGTCCAGATAATATTGTGGACAAAGCGCGTGGCAGTGGAATAAACATTCGTGATTTTTCCGATGGAACTATAGGTATCACGTTCGATGAAACTGTAACCACAAATGATCTGAAGAATTTATTAGCGTTATTTAATACTGATCACGGATCAGCTGTTGACTCAGTAATACCATCAGAACTAAAGCGTAAGTCAGCGTATCTCACGCATCCGGTATTCAATAGTTTTCACTCGGAAACAGAAATGCTGCGTTATATCCACCGCCTTGAAACCAAAGACCTGTCTTTGAATACGAGCATGATCCCATTAGGGTCCTGCACTATGAAATTGAACGCCACAACGGAAATGGTCGGTATCACCTGGCCGGAATTTGGTGGACTACATCCCTTTGCGCCGCAGGATCAGGCAAAAGGGTATAAAAAAATATTCGATGATCTTACCACTTGGCTAGCAGATATCACTGGATTACCAGGTGTATCACTACAACCAAATTCCGGGGCACAGGGTGAATACGCAGGCCTGATGGTTATAAGGGCATATCACGAGTCCAAAGGCAATACAGAGAGGAAAATATGTCTCATACCTGAATCGGCACATGGCACCAATCCTGCTAGTGCAATCATGTGTGGCATGAAAGTAGTAATTGTAAAATGCGATAGACATGGTAATATTGATTTCAATGATCTGAAGACCAAGGCAGAACACCATAAAAATAACTTAGCAGCATTGATGATAACTTACCCATCAACCCATGGTGTTTTCGAAAATTCGGTTCAGGAAATATGCAATTTCATTCATGAAAGCGGCGGGCAAGTCTACATGGATGGCGCAAATCTAAATGCCATGGTTGGTATCAGTCGAGCCGCTGATATCGGTGTAGATGTATGCCACATCAATTTGCATAAAACATTTGCCATTCCTCATGGTGGTGGCGGACCAGGGATGGGTCCAATTTGTACAGCACCCCATCTAACAAAGTTCCTGCCTTCCCATCCCGTAATAAAAAACCATGACACTGACCAGGCTATATCTGCTGTATCTGCGGCTCCTTGGGGCAGCGCTGGTGTGTTACCAATTAGCTGGTGCTATATGGCCATGTTAGGTAGTACTGGGATGAAAACCTCTACCGCTGTAGCTATCTTGAATGCCAACTACATGGCGAAGCTGTTGGAAGAGCATTACCTAGTACTTTATAAAGGAGAAAATGGCCTGAACGCACATGAATTCATTATTGATCTGCGACCCATAAGAAAAGAATCTGGTATCACAGATGAAGACGTAGCCAAGAGATTAATGGATTATGGTTTTCATGCACCTACTATGTCCTGGCCGGTACCTGGAACACTAATGATTGAACCGACTGAGAGCGAATCCAAGACAGAACTGGATCGTTTTTGCACCGCCATGATTGCTATAAAAGATGAAATCACTGCCGTCGCTACAGGGACAGCTGATTCGGATAATAATGTTCTAAAAAATGCGCCCCATATCGCAAAAACTATTGCCGCAGACACCTGGGATCATCCGTATTCAAGGATAGAAGCTGTTTACCCAGCCGAATGGCTTAAGGATTTTAAATATTGGCCACCAGTTGGCAGAATTGATAATGCTTCAGGAGATCGAAATCTGGTCTGTACTTGTCCAGATATAAAAGATTACGAAAATATTTATTAATCATTGTATATCTTTATAATAGGTTCCGATTCATTTAGATAATACCCACGGTACATGCCCTCCGTATTGAATGGCATTGCTATATTCCCATTCTTATCCATGGCAATCAGACCGCCTCTACCACCACGCTGAGATAACTTATCAATTACTTCCCTGGCTGCTTTCTCTACTGATAGTGAACTATAGTTCATCAAAGCCGAAACATCAAAGGCCATATTACCCCGGATAAAATATTCCCCTTGACCTGTACCAGATACACCGCAAGTTTGATTATTAGCATAATTTCCTGCGCCAACAATCGGTGTATCTCCGATCCTGCCCCAGCGTTTGTTCGTGAGACCGCCGGTTGATGTGCCAGCTGCAAGATTATGATTCCTATCAAGCGCCACACAACCTACGGTACCATGTTTTTCTGAATCCTGTTCCTTTTGCAAGGCTTTCCAACGTCTTTCTGTATAAAAATAATTATTGTTCACTATTTCTAAACCCTGTTCTTTAGCAAAATTATCCGCACCGTCACCAGCCAGCATGACATGCCAGGTTTCATCCATCACTTTTCGGGCAGCTGAAATTGGATTTTTAATTGTTTTCACTCCCGCTACTGCACCAGCCTGCAAATTGCTGCCATCCATGATAGACGCATCTAACTCATTTGTACCAGCATTTGTAAATACAGCTCCCTTTCCAGCATTGAACAGCGGCGAATCCTCCATGATGCGTATTGTAGTTTCAACCGCATCCATACTAGAACCACCTTTTTCAAGGATTTCAAACCCAGCTGCAAGAGCTTCAGTAAGTTTAGCCCGATATGCAGATTCCTTTTCTGAAGACATATTTTTCCTTGTAATTGTACCAGCACCACCATGGATTACCAACCCATATACCACTGGCTTATTTACAGTAGTTTTACTGCAATACATCATTGTAAAAGCAATAAAGAAAACTACTTTTTTCATCATCTTCCCTTACAAAATATTGCTGATTTCAGTAAAATATTTTCTAGCAGCATTAGAATTGATTTTCCCTAACGAGACCACTCATGTAAGGCCCGTGATTTTTATTTAATGTTACTTCCAACAATTTATTCTCGTAGTTCATATCTGCTGCTACCTGTACTTTTATATAATTATCTGTATAGCCCTGGTTCGTACCATTAACAGATTGTTCAAATAATACCGGCCTGATCTGTTTGAGGGATTTTTCGTGGAACTCAAATCGCTTCTCATCTGATATCATATGCATTGTCTTGCTACGATAGGTTTTTTCCTCCTTGGAAACTTTATTATTTAAACTTGCTGCTTCCGTATTCACTCGGTCAGAAAATGTAAATACGTGTAGATAAGAAATATCCAAATTCTTTAAAAAGGATTGTGTTGCCAGAAAATCTTCTTCCTCCTCACCAGGAAATCCAACGATCACATCAACACCTATACAACAATCAGGAATCAATTTATTTATTTTCTCTATCTTAGATGAATATAGAATAGTATCGTAGCGGCGTTTCATGCGCCGCAAAATTGAATCCGTACCTGATTGTAGCGGTATATGGAAATGAGGCACAAACTTTTTTGAATGGGCACAAAAGGCGATGATCTCATCGGTGAGCAAATTGGGCTCGATCGATGAAATACGAAACCTGTCAATTCCATTTACATTATCTAGCGCCTGTATTAACTGAAAGAAATTTTCATCACCACTGGAACCATAATCACCAATATTTACTCCGGTGAGTACGACTTCACGTGCTTCAGTAACAGCAATCTGCTGAGCAATATTTACCGTATTTGCAATGTTATCATTACGACTGCGTCCCCGCGCTAATGGAATGGTACAAAAGGAACAATTATAGTTGCAACCATCCTGTATTTTCAGATAAGCACGCGTTCTTTCTGTTGCAGAATATGATGGTTGAAAGGATTGCGCTTTTTCAATAGGAGATTGGATTATTGTGGCTCTTCCATTTGTTTTCAGCGAAGATAGATGGTTAAATAAATTGAATTTCTCCGCAGCGCCTACCACCAACTCTACCCCCGGGATTGCAGCGATCTCAGTAGGCTGTAATTGCGCATAACAACCGATCACAGCAACAGCAGCATCCGGATTACGGCGACGGGCCTGACGAATTAATTTTCTGGCTTCCTTATCCGCATTTTCTGTTACAGAACAGGAGTTTAACACGTACACATCTGCTTTATCTCTAAAACTGACCTGCTGCAATCCATGAGCCATCATTTCACGAGAAATGGTAGATGTTTCTGAAAAATTCGTTTTGCAACCCATCGTATGGAATGCGACACGTGTGGTTGGAGTGCTCATTTTATCGTTTTCTTACTGAGGTAGAATTTCGGGCAGTGTTTATTGCCTTCCAAGTCTATCAACTATGATAAGCTTGCAACGATTTAACCTGAATCTTATGCCGGGATCGGATAGCCCGTACAGCGGCTTCTGCACCAGAAAGCGTGGTAATAGCCATGATCCCTTTTTGAATACAGGCCCGTCCAATTGACTCTTCATCAAAACGTGATTGGGATCCCAAGGGAGTGTTGATAACAATTTGTATATCATTGTTCATTATATGATCTAAAACATTAGGCCGGCCTTCGCCAACCTTAAACACTGGGTCTACCGGTATACCATTACGCTGCAATTCACGAGCTGTACCGGAAGTGGCTACTATTTTAAAGCCTATTTCCTGCAGATCTCTAGCAATGGGAATAACATCTAACTTATCCGGATCATTAACAGATATAAACACAGTGCCATCGTGATATATTTTATTGCCAGAACTAATTATCGCCCGTCTAAATGACTCACCAAAAGTTCTCGAAATACCCATTACTTCACCGGTCGATTTCATCTCCGGACTTAAGAAAATGGATTCTTGAGGAAATTTATTGAACGGCAACACCGCTTCTTTCACAGCGATATGATTATTCGTATCCCATGATTTCAATTCATATTCCGCAAGTTTCTTGCCAGTAGCAAGCTGCGCTGCTATCCTAGCTAACGGAACATTCGTAGTTTTACTCACGAAAGGTATGGTGCGACTAGCACGAGGGTTTACTTCCAACACAAAAATTTCTCCATCTTTATAGGCAAACTGGAGATTGATCAGACCTTGAACATTAAGTTCCAGGGAAAGATCTTTCGTTATACGAATAATATCATCAAGCGCTTCGGCTGTTATTTTATAAGGTGGCAATACACAGGCAGAGTCACCGGAATGTATGCCTGCTTCTTCGATATGCTGCATAATACCACCAATATGAACTGTTTCCCCATCGGAAAGCGCATCCACATCAAATTCAAATGCGTCTTCTAGGAATTCATCGATCAAAATAGGGTGTCCTGCCGTTACATCAGCAGAGCGAGCTATGTAGTCTATCAATTGTTCTTTTGAATAAACTATTTCCATTGCCCTACCACCCAAAACATAACTTGGACGTGCCAGAACAGGGAAACCAATCTTTTTGGCTACTGCAACAACTTCATCCAAAGTCCTCCC
>Ga0208764_10001487_pt1 | contig 14983 bp, 16 predicted proteins | sample ETNtaG_18_FD_185762 | JGI IMG/M metagenome (GOLD analysis project Ga0208764, IMG submission 185762) | Marine microbial and viral communities from oxygen minimum zone, Eastern Pacific Ocean - ETNP201302SV91 (SPAdes) (version 2) | ecosystem: Environmental > Aquatic > Marine > Oceanic ... | reverse complement strand
AAAACACAAAAATTTTTGGGAAATTACTGAAGACTCTTTAGATCACACTATGGAAACTTTTAAAATAAATAAAGAGATGAGAAATGAATTATTAGATTTATATAAAAAACTTAGCCCCTACCCTGAGGTTAAAGAATGCTTGGAAAAACTTAAGGCTAAAAAAATTAAAATAGCTATTCTATCTAATGGAACTCCGGATCTTCTAAAAGAATTGGTGGAAAGTAATAATATTCAAAATTATTTTGATGATATTTTTTCCATTGAATCTGTTGGAATTTACAAGCCTGATTCAAGAGTTTATGACATCCCAATTAAAAAATATGATTGCAAGCCTGAAAACATTTGTTTCTTGAGTTCAAATACTTGGGATGTTTCTGGTGGAGGGATTTGTGGTTATAATGCTGTATGGGTTAACCGATTCAATAAGGTTTTTGATAAATTAAACTACAAACCAAAACTGGTTATTAATAATTTAAAAGAATTACTTAATATAATCTAAAACAATGGTACATTTATAAAAAATGAAAGCCGTAAAATTTGAAAAATTTGGAGGTCCTGAAGTTTTAAAAGTCGTAAATATAGATTTAAAAAAACCTCAAGAACAAGAAGTGTTGATAGAAAACAAGGCTGTTGGATTAAACTATATAGATACCTATCATCGTTCTGGCTTGTATCCTGTTAAATTGCCTTCAGGAATTGGTTTGGAAGCCTCAGGTATAATTAAATCAATTGGTTCAAAAGTTAAAGAATTTTCAGTTGGAGATCATGTGGCTTATGCCGGTACACCAATTGGCTCTTATTCAACTCATAGAATTTATTCAGAAAAAAATTTAGTTAAAGTTCCAAAAGAATTAGATCTTCAAACGGTTGCAACTTTAATGACCAAAGGTCTTACTACTTTTTATTTACTACATAAAACATACCCTGTAAAATCAAGTGATACCATATTGTTTCATGCGGCCGCTGGTGGAGTTGGACAAATTTTTTGCCAATGGGCTAAAAGTTTAGGGTGCAAAGTAATTGGAACAGTTGGTTCAGACGAAAAAGTTAAAATAGCGAAAAAAAATGGTTGCGATCTAGTTATTAATTACTCAAGGGATGATTTTGTAAAGAAGATAAAAGAATTTACAAATGGGAAAGGTGTCCCTGTTGTGTATGATGGTGTGGGGAAAAATACTTTTGAAAGTTCAATAGAATGTTTGAAAACAAGAGGTATGATGGTTTCTTTTGGAAATGCATCAGGACCTGTAAAAAACATTGATGTAAAAAAAATGATACAGCCCAAAGGTTTGTTTTTTACAAGACCAAGCATTTCACATTATATTTCGCAAAGAAATGAACTGATAGAAGCTTCTAGTAAAGTTTTTGAACAGGTAAAATTTGGAAAAGTAAAAATAGAAATCTTCAAAAAGTATGAACTTAATGATTCTGTTCAAGCTCATATTGATTTAGAGGGTAGAAAAATAACTGGTCCAGCAATACTTATTCCATAAAAAACCAAAGAACAACACCAACTAACGAAAGTATACTTATTAAAACTCTAACTCCAATTAAGTATCTTGAAACTTCTTTTGATTTTGAAATTGTTTCTTTTTTGCCCGCACTAAATCTGATAACAAAATAAAATAGCAATAATAAACCCAAAATTACGATGAGAATTAACTCTTTTTCTAACATTTTTTGTTTTTGTTATTATCAAAATTAAGGAATTTTTCTTGAACTACAATTTTGTTATCATTCACTAAATTACTTTTAGGTTTTGATTTTAATATGATTGGTAAAAATAAGCCCAGAGCATATAAAATTATAATACAAAAAGCGGCAATTATGAAAGCTCTAATAGCGTTTAATTTCATGGTTAATTAAATAAACTTTTAAACAGGTTTTTTCCTTAAAAAAATTTAGTCAAATTGTCTCGATTGTTTATTTTAAATCTATCTTCATATCAGATAAATGCAATTTTAAAGATTCTGTGGACAGATGTATATCTCTTATAAAAAAAATAACTGAAACTATCATTGCCAAACAGCAAGATCCAAAAATAATCCTTGCTATAAAAATGGCATCTAAATAAAGGGCAAAAACAGTTAACATATTAAATAAAAAACCAAAGCTTGCACATGCAAGTGTATACTTTAGCCATCTAACTCTTCCATTTAAATTAATAAGCTGTTTTTCCCATTCTTGAGGAATATGTTTTTCCCAAACATATTCATCATGAATTTTTCTTATCAAAGCACTTAGGGTATGAAAACGATTTCCATAAACACTCATCAAAAGCGGAATAGCCGGAAACATTAATGCTGTGACGGTATAATCTACATTCATAACGAATCAATTTGATTATGGATCTAGCCTTTGTTATTTACAAGCTTTATCAATGAAAAATATTAAAATCTTTATTAATTTAACAAGATTAAATAAGCCAATTGGTTTTATGCTTTTGTTTTGGCCAAGTATTTGGGGATTAACGCTTGGTTTTAACAAAGCTAATAATATTACTCTTTATTTTTTTTATATAGTTTTATTTTTTTTGGGATCTATTCTTATGAGAAGTGCCGGATGTATTATGAATGATATAGCCGATAAAGACTTTGATAAAAAAACTGCAAGAACAAAAAACAGACCAATTGCATCTGAAAAAATTTCAATACTTCGGTCATTTATCTATGCGGTTATTCTGTGCCTATTAGCTTTTGTCATACTATTACAATTTAATAAATTAACTCTTATGCTTGGGTTAATTTCAATGCCGCTAGCTTTTTTATATCCTTTCATGAAAAGATACACTTATTGGCCTCAATTTTTTCTTGGAATAACTTTTAATTGGGGAATTGTAATGGGTTGGGCTGCAATGACAAACGATTTATCTATTGAACCAATTATTTTGTATTTATCAGCCATATTTTGGACATTAGGGTATGACACGATTTATGGATATCAAGATATTGAGGATGATCAAATAATTGGAGTAAAATCAACGTCAATAAAATTTAAAAAAAATTACAGAAGTTTTATAGGCAGTTGTTATTTTATATCGATTATTTTTTTGATATATTTAGGAATAAAAGACAACATAAATGTAAATTATTTTATTTTTTTGATTTTTCCAATATTGCATATGATTTTTCAAATTATGAAAATAAATATTAAAGACACTCAAAGCTGTTTAAATCTGTTTAGATCAAACAACTTTTTTGGATTCTTAATCTTTATAGGTTTATTGTCATCTGGAATCTAATAATTATGATGAAAGCAAAAGAAATAATTGAAAAACTTTATAAAGATTACACCATAAAGCATTGGAAAAAAATCGCTACATCTCTAATGCTCTCTATTTTGGTTGCTGGAAGCACTTCTTCAATTGCATGGTTGCTGGATCCTGCAATAAAAAAATTATTTATTGAAAAAGAATTAGGCTTTATTTTTTTAATACCGCTGGCAATTATTATTGCGTTTGCTGTTAAAGGTTCTTCTCTTTATTTAGCAAGAATGTTGATGATTAGAGTAAGTGAAGAAATTATGAAAGATGTTCGTTTAGATTTATTAAAGTCAATTTTTAAATCTGATACACAAGAATTGGAAAATAAACATTCGGGTAAATATCTTTCACACATACAATTTGATGTTTCAAATCTTACAAATCTAGCAAGTAATGCACTTTTAAATGTCATGAAAGATGGATTAACTCTTTTTGCTTTAATGGGTTTAATGTTTTATCAAAATTGGAAGCTTGCATCTTTTGCTCTCATAATGATTCCTTTTGCTTCCATAGTTGCAAAAAGTCTTGGTAAAAGGATGGGAAAAATTACAACACAGGCACAAGAAGTTTATGCCGATGTCACATCTTATCTTTCTGAAGTATTTAAAAATTATAAAATCATCAAAATTTATCAAAAAGAAAATTTTGAAAATGAGAGAGCAAAAGTATTAATAAATAAACTAAAAGAAAAGTGCATAAAGAGCGCTAGTGTTTTGATACGCTCTGCTCCAATTATGGAATTTTTGACAGGAATTATGATTGCGGGGCTCATTTATTACTCTGCTGTTCTAGTAAACAAAGGTGAGCTTGAAATTAATAATTTTTTTTCATTTCTTGCGGCAATGATGTTGGCGTACCAACCTGTAAGATCGCTAGCTACGCTTAATATTGCTATAAACCAAGGTTTAGCTGCTGCAAGAAGAATTTTTCCTATAATCAATCAAAAAAATAAAATAGAAAATGATCCTAACTTACCAAATTTAAAGATTGATAATGGAAGAATTAAATTCAATAACGTTAATTTTTCTTATCAGAGTAAATCAGAAATTGTTCTCAAATCTGTATCTATAGATATCAAAGGAGGTGAAACTGTTGCTTTAGTAGGTCATAGTGGTGCCGGAAAATCAACAATAATGAACCTGATACCAAGATTTTATGATCCGGAAAGTGGCACTATAGAGATAGATAATCAATCAATTTATAAAGTAAATTTAGATTCTCTAAGAAAAAACATTTCTTTTGTAAGTCAAGAAATTACTTTGTTTGATGATACCGTAGAATCTAACATAGCTTATGCCGGCTCCAACCCTTCTAAAGAAAAAATTCTTGAGGCTTGCAAATATTCCTTCGCCCATGAATTTATTGAAAAGCTTCCTGAAAAATATAATACAAAGATTGGTGAAAATGGAGTTAAACTCTCTGGTGGCGAAAAACAAAGGCTTTCAATTGCTAGAGCAATATTAAAAGACTCTCCTATAATTTTGCTTGATGAGGCCACATCTTCTTTAGATGCAGATATTGAACATAAAATTCAAGAAGCAATAATTTATCTAACCAAAGGAAAAACAACAGTAATTATTGCGCATAGACTTTCAACTATTTTTAAAGCAGATAGAATTTTTGTAGTGGATAAAGGCAAAATTGTAGCAGAAGGAAAGCATGATGTTTTACTCAAAAATTCAGAAATTTATAAAAACTTTTACGACAAACAATTAAGAAGCCACTCACAATAAATGTTAGTTATTTATAGGTTGTTAATAAATATAATTTATTTTTTTTCACCTATTATTTTTATTTACAGAATTTATAAAAACAAAGAAGACAAATTCAGGTATAAAGAAAAATTATCTATAATCAAAAAAAAAAGGTTTAAAGGAAAGTTAATTTGGTTACATGTATCTAGTGTAGGTGAACTTTTAAGCATTATTCCAGTTTTAAGAAAATTTGAATCTAACAAAAAGATAAAAAATATTCTTATTACATCAAGTACGCTAAGTTCTTCTAAAGTTTTTTTAAAACAAAAAAAATTAAAAAAAACATTCCATCAATTTTTGCCCATTGACAAAGTTTCGCTTATTAAAAAATTTATAAATTTTTGGAAACCTGATTTAGCAGTTTTTGTTGAATCGGAAATTTGGCCAAATTTTATTTTACAACTTAAAGAAAGAAAAATACCTCTGATTCTATTAAACGCTAGAATTACAAATAGAACCTTTTTGAGATGGAATAAAATAAATTTTTTTGCTAAAAAAATTTTTAATAAATTTGATTTATGTCTATCACAAAATAGGGAAACTGGAAAATATCTCAAAGAATTAGGTGCAAAAAATATTAAAAATTTAGGAAATTTAAAATTTTCAAGCTCAGAAGATAATAGGTTTAAAACTTCGAACGATAATTTATCAAAAATTTTTAAATCAAAAAAAACTTGGTGCGCAGCAAGCACTCATGCGGGGGAAGAAACTTTTTGTGCTAAAGCTCATATTCAGTTAAAAAAAAAGATAAAAAATACAGTTTTGATTTTGATACCAAGACACACTGATAGAACAAATGAAATTAAAGCTGATCTAGAAGAATTAGGTTTAAAAGTTCATATTCACAGTGACAGAAATAAAATTAATAAAAAATTTGATATCTATTTGATTGATTCTTATGGAGAAACACAAAAATTTTATAGTATTTCTAAATCAGTTTTTTTAGGCAAATCAATAGAACCTCATGGGGGTAGAAGTGGACAAAACCCTCTTGAGGCAGCAAGAGAAGGTTGCAAAATTTATCACGGACCCTACGTGAGCAACTTTCAAGAGATTTATTCTTTTTTAAACAAAAAACGAATTTCTAAAAGAATAAAAACGGCTGACCAACTCAACAAATATCTATCATATGATTTGAATTCAAAACAAAATAATAGCAAAAAAATTAAAAATCGCTTGAACAAGATTGGTAAAATTATGTTAAAAAACATATATGCAGAGGTTAAAAAATTTTTTTAATTCATCATGAACTTCATGAAGCCAAAATTTTGGGATAGTAGAAAATTTAGTATTTGGCCTTTTGTTTTACTGCCCTTTTCCGTTTTAATTGGTTTTTACAATTTTTTAAAATTTAAAAAAAAAAATCTAAAAAAATTTAATGTGCCAATTATTTGTATTGGCAATATTTATCTGGGAGGCACTGGAAAAACTCCTCTTTGTATTGAAATTTATAAAATGTTAAAAAATTTAAAAAAAAAACCTGCTTTTGTTAAAAAATTTTACAAAGAGGTTATTGATGAAAAAAAAATTCTTGAATCTGTGGGTCATGTTTTTTTTGAAAAAAATAGATCTGAAAGTCTTGAATTATTGGAAAAAGAAAACTTTGATATTGCTGTGCTTGATGACGGATTCCAAGACACTTCTTTTCAAAGCAATTTATCTATTTTATGCTTTAATCAAGAACAATGGATTGGCAATGGATTTTTAATACCCTCTGGTCCCTTAAGAGAAAATCTTCAATCCCTAAAAAGATGTCACTGTGTTGTTATAAATGGAGAAAAAGATTTAGAAATAGAAAAAAAAATTCTTCAGTATAATTCAAATGTAAAAATATTTTATTCAAACTATAGCATTCTTGACATTCAAAACCTTAATGACAAAAAAATTTACGCTTTTTCAGGAATTGGAAATCCAAGTAATTTTTATAATATTTTAAAAAATAAAAAATTAAATCTTATAAAAGAAAAACATTTTCCAGATCATCATAATTTTTCAGACACCGAAATTTCAAATCTTAAAAAAGAAGCAAATCAATTAAATGCAATACTTGTAACAACTGAAAAAGATTATGTAAGAATTAAACCTGAAGACAAAAAAAATATAACTTGCATAAAGGTTGAACTAAACATTCATAACAAAGAAGATATGTTAAAAGAAATAAAGAAAATTTTATGAAAATCATTCGATACTTTTTTGAGTTTATAATTGTTATTTGGTTTTTTTTGATATTTAAAATTTTAGGTTTAAAACTTGCTTCTTCCTTGGGAAGTGTTTTGGGTAAAATTTTAGGTCCTGTTTTTCGATCAAAAAGTATTATTAATAAAAATTTAAGAATCTGTTTTAAAAATATAACCGAAGAAGAAATCCATAAAATTACTGATGGCATGTGGTCAAACATTGGAAGAACTTTCGCGGAATATATTTTCCTAAAAAAGATTAGAAAAGACAAATCTTTGTTTAAAATAAACGGTTTAGAAATTTTAGAAGAAATTAAAAAAAAAAATGAACCCGTTGTGTTCGTGTCTGCTCATTTGGCAAACTTTGAATTGATGGCAATGCAGTTAGACTTGCATGGAATAAAATTGGCTGCAATTTATAGACCGTTAAATAATTTTTTTTTAAATCCTGTGATGGAATATTTAAGAATGAAATATATATGTCCAATACAAATTAAAAAAGGACGGCAAGGAATGAAAGAGATTCTTAAAAGATTCAAGAATGAATATTCAATTGCGCTTATGGTAGATCAAAGACTTAGTGAAGGAGAAAAAATTAATTTCTTTAGTCAACCAGCCTATACAACAACTATTCCTGCTCAAATGAAAACAAGATTTAAATGTAAAATTATCCCAATCTATTTGGATAGAATTAATGAAGTAAATTTTGAAATGACGGTACATAAGCCGATCGAGTTTGAAGATCTGGATGAAAAAGAAACAATTAATATAACTCTAAAAATAAATAAAATAATTGAGGAAATGATTCTTCTTAAACCTGAATTATGGACTTGGTCTCATAATAGATGGAAATAATTTGATTATTTTTTTTTTAATATTTGTTCATGCTTGATTTGTGCTTCTTTTGGCCCAAAATATGCTTCCTGAAGTTCAACATTCCAATATATCAATTTATCGATGGGTATTTTTTTACCTGAAACTGCACAAATGACATGGTCACCTTCTTCCAAGATTTTAAAACTATTCGCTTCAAACTTTAATTTTGCTAAATTTTTACTCATACTTTTTTTTAATTTTATATAGTATCAATAATATATGAATATTGCTGTTATAGGAAGTGGTGGAAGAGAACATGCCTTGTGTTTTAAGTTAAAAGAATCAAAACTAGTAAACCAAATAATTTGTATACCTGGAAATGCAGGAACGAGCAAAATAGCAAAAAATATTGATGCTAAAATTTCAGATTTTGAAAATCTTTACAAAATTTTCATAGAAAATAAAGTGGAGCTAATTTTAGTTGGTCCTGAACAACCTTTGGTCGATGGCATTGTAGATTTTTTTGATGAAAAAAAAATAAAGATATTTGGGCCCAATAAAATTGCTTCTCAGCTGGAGGGTTCAAAATCATTCATGAAAAATATGTGCAAAGAAAATAATATTCCAACTGCTAATTTTGGTATTTTCAAAAACATTAATGAAGTAAAAGAATTTATTAAAAAAAACAAAACTCCAATTGTTGTTAAGGCTGATGGTTTGGCTTCAGGCAAAGGTGTTGCAGTTTGTCAAACTAAAGACGAGGCAGTTAAATTTTCAGAAGAAATTTTTAAAGGAAAATTTAAATCTTCTTCTAAAGTTGTTTTAGAAGAATTTCTTGAGGGTGAAGAAATGAGTTATTTTGTTATCGCTGATAATAAAACCCATAAATTTTTTGGAAGTGCTCAAGATCATAAAAGAGTGGGAGAAAACGATGTTGGGCCAAATACGGGGGGAATGGGAGCCTATTCACCTTCTGCAATCATTAATGAAGAATTAAAAAATAAGATTGAAAATAAAATAATTATCCCAACTCTAGAAGGAATGAAAAAAGATGGAAATGCGTTTAAAGGTTTTCTTTATGCTGGATTAATGATCAATAAAGGTGAGCCCTTTTTAATTGAATACAATATCAGAATGGGAGATCCAGAGTGTCAACCAATCATGACAAGATTGGAAAGCGATTTATGTGAAATAATCAAATCTGCAACTGAAAATAATCTAGATAAAATTAATATTAAATGGAAATCAAAAAAAAGTATGTGCATTGTTTTGTGCGCTAATGGCTATCCAGGAAAATATGAAAAAAACTTAGAAATTAAAAATATAAATAGGTTAGAAAAAAATAAAGAAGATTATATTTTTCATGCCGGTACTTACGAAAAAAATAAAAAAATATATTCAAGCGGAGGTCGAGTACTTAATGTTTGCTCAATGTCAGAAAAACTTATTGATGCTAGAAATTCTATAATCAATCTTTTGAAAAAATTAGACTGGAAGCATGGTTTTTACAGAAAAGATATAGGTTGGCGTGCAATAAAAAAATAATAAATAAAATTTTCTTATTTAAATTCGTTTAATTTTATCAGTGCTTTTTCTTTTCAGCTATTAAATCGGGATTACCTTTTTCATCTTCAAAAACAGGAATTTTTTGTGCGGCTACTCCTGAGGATGGATCTGGGTCATCATCATCTGGTGGGTCTTTTATATTTTCAAGATCTCGTTTTACTGATCTAGCATCCTTTCCAAAGCTATCAACTACAGTGATCGCTTCTTCTAATTTTTTTCTCAAAATTTTTATATTATCAAAGTGTCTATCGAACCTTGATGTAATATTTTTTAAGTCATCATGAATTTGGGTTGCATGTTTTTGAACTTTAAGAGTCTGAAAACCTAAATGGTATGCTTGCAAGATTGCACATAAAGTATTAGGACCTGCAATTGTAATTTTATGTTTCTTTCTTAACTCTTCCATTAACAATTCTTTTGTTTTGGTGTCTCGATAGCTTGCTAGCTCAGCATACAGTCCTTCGGTTGGGGCATAAATGATTGCAAAATCTGTTGTTTTTGGAGGCATTATATATTTTTCGCTAACTTTTTTTGCTTTGTTTCTAAAAGCTGCTGCCAAATCTTTTCTAGCTTCAGATAAAGCATCTTTATCTTTTGCTTGGTAAGCTTCATCTATTGCTTTAAATTTTTCAATTGGCCAATGACTGTCTATTGGGCACAAAACGTTGTTCTGTAATTTAACTGCAAATTCCACTGTATCTCCAGTTTCGTCGGGCTTCATCTTTACGTTAGCAATATACTGAGATGCGGACAGCAAGTCTTTTAATAAGGAGGCCAAAGAAAATTCAGCCAAAACTCCATATTGTTTTACGCCAGCTAAAATTCTACTAAAATTTTCTTGCCCTTTGTTTAGAGATTCAATTTGTTGATTAAAAACTAGAACTTTTTCATCAACCTTTGTGAGAGTTCCTGTCATATCTTTTGCTATCTCTTTTTGCATCGATCCAAAAGATTGGGTAAACGATTCTTTTAATTCATTTAATTTTTTGTCTTCGTTGAGTAAATCTGATTTAGGATCTTTCTTAAGTGATCTAATTAAAAAAACACAATATAAAACTCCTCCCAAAGCAATTAAAGCAACCATCAATATTATATAATTTAACGAATCCATAGACTTTTATTATTATACAATATTTTTTTTAATTAATTGAATTAATTTAAATTATTAATTAAAACTGCTCAGATTCTGTTGAATCTTTCATTGCGGTTGTGGAGCTTTCGCCACCAGATATGGTATTGGATACAGCATCAAAGTATGAGGTGCCAACTTCTCGTTGGTGTTTAGTAGCGGTATAACCTTCTTTTTCACTGCTAAATTCTTTTTTCTGTAACTCTGAATAAGCAGACATTCCTTCTTTCTTATATCTTTTGGCCAAATCAAAAATTGCATAATTTTGTGCATGAAAACCTGCAAGAGTAATAAATTGAAATTTATAACCCATATTTCCCATTTCTTTTTGAAAAATTTGAATTTCTTTTGCTGAAAGATGTTTTTCCCAGTTAAAAGATGGTGAACAATTATAAGCTAATAATTTACCTGGAAATTTTTTATGAATTGCTTCTGCAAAAGTTTTTCCTTCTTTTAAATCTGGTTTAGAAGTTTCGCACCAAATTAGATCGCAGTAAGGTGCGTAAGCTAATCCTCTTGAAATAGCCTGATCTAAGCCTGCTTTCACGTAATAAAAACCTTCTGGAGATCTTTTTCCTGTTAAAAAAGGTTTGTCATTTTCATCAAAATCGTTTGTAATTAATTTTGCTGCGTTTGCATCTGTTCTAGCGACAATAATTAATGGTACATCAGCAATATCTGCGGCGAGTCTTGCAGACTTCAGATTTTTTACAGCTTGGCTAGTTGAAATTAAAACCTTTCCTCCCATGTGACCACATTTTTTTTCACTTGCCAACTGGTCTTCCAAATGAATTCCAGCTGTTCCAGCTTTTATAAATTTTTTTGTAAGCTCAAATACATTCAGTGGTCCGCCAAAACCTGATTCTGCATCAGCAACTATAGGCAATAAATAATCTATTTTGTCCTTTGAATTTATATCTCCGTCTTTTTCCTCCATATGTTGTATTTGATCTGCTCTCAATAAAGCATTGTTCATCGATTCTACTAATTTAGGTGCGCTATCATAAGGATACAAAGATTGATCTGGATACATGTCTCCTGCAGAATTTGCATCAGCTGCAACTTGCCATCCGCTACAATAAATTACCTTTAATCCTGCTTTTGCATGTTGGACCGCTTGGTTCCCAGAAAGTGAACCAAGGCTATGAACATAATTTTCTTTATTTAAAAGTTTCCAAAGTTTTTCTGATTGTTGTTTGCATAAAGAGTATTCAATTTTTACTGATCCCTTTAACCTTTCAACGTCTTCCTTTGAATAATCTCTTTTAATTTGATTAGTTTTTGGCATCAGTTGTTTTATCCGCTCTCTTTTTAAATTTTTGATTTATACTCGGGAAATGTTTAATTTAATTAATCTTCTTTAACTTCGCTTGTTTCATCAAAGCAAACGTCGTCATGATAGCTTGTCGTGTTTGAAGGCCTATCTCTATTCCCAGCCTTATATTCAGGTTTATTAATTAAATTATCCATTGTTTTTATTAATATTTCTATATAGTTAATAAGTCTACATTTTTCTTGTAAATTTAGATTACTTTTGTTAATTTATTAACAAAAAATTAACAATTATATTATGAGAAAAGTTTATGAATATGGCCCAATAATTAGGGCTAAAAGACAGGAAAAACACATTAAAGCAAAGGACTTGGCTGCTGACCTATCAATAACACCTGCTTTTTTAAGTCTAATAGAATCTAATCAGAGAAAGCCGGATGGAGACACTCTTTTAAAAATACAAGAAATTTTGGAAATAGAAACCGAGGATTTAAAAAAAAAAGTAAATCCAGATTTAGTAAACAAAACTCAAGAAATTGTAAAAATTCCCTCTATCGAAAAATTTGATATTAGACCAGAAGAAGCTGAAGAAATAGTAAGAATTAACCCTAAAATTGCTGAAGCTTTAGTTAAACTTGGCAAAGAAAATATTGAACTACGCGGTGAAAGTATTGAAAAAAAATCTGTTGAAGAAATTTTTCCAGGCGAACAGGTTAGTGACTTTATTCAAAAATTTGAAAATTATTTTCCAAAATTAGAAGAATTTGCAACAAAAACTTATGAAAAAATTAAAATGAATAATAGGGCAAGATATTTTTCTATTTGTGAATATCTAAAAGAAAAACATAAAATTCTTGTGAAAGATATTATTCCTCAAGAAAAAAAACCTTTTTCAAAAATTTATTACCCTGAAAAAAAAGAATTTCATTTATCCGATTTGTTAACTTTAGAAACAAAAAAATTATTTGCGGCTGCTTTAGTGGCTCAACTTGAATCTGATGATATTATAGAAGAATATTTAGATCATTTTTCTTTTGAAAAAGAAGTTGGGAGAAAAGTAAGCAAAGTTGCATTACTTAATTACACAGGTGCTGCAATAATAATGCCTTATCAAAGTTTTTATAATGAAGTAAAAAAACATAGATATGATCTAGAGCTGCTTCAAAATTCTTTTGCAGTTTCGTTTGAGCAAGTCTGCCATAGAGTAACTTGTTTACAAGATCCAAAAAAACGTGGAATACCTTTGCATATGATTAGGGTTGATAGATCGGGCAATGTATCTAAAAGATTTTCACTTTCTGGAATTGAGTTGCCTAGATTAAGTGGAGCTTGCCCAAAATGGAATGTTTACAGCGCTTTTTCTAATCCTGGAAAAATAACTGCAGCGGTCAGTAGAATGGCTGATAGTGGTGAAAAATATGTTTGTATTGCAAGAACAGTTGAAAAAGGAATTGCAAAATATGGGGAAGAAAAAGGTCTTTTGTCTATAGGATTAGGTTGTCAAATTAAATACGCTAAAGATTTTGTTTATGCAGATGGGCTTAATTTAAAAGATGAAAAGAGTGAATCAAAAATTGGGGTCAGCTGTAGAAAATGTAATTTAATTGATTGTAGTCAACGTGCCTTTCCACCAGAAACTCGTGGATACAATATTAACATTAATCAACGAGGAGTATCAATTTTCGTTAATGAATAAGCATTTCTTTAGCTTTTAAAAAAATTTCTTGTGGATTAATTTTTTCTTTTCCTAAAGTATCATGAGTTACGTTTGTTTCACCTTCTGGTAAAATAGGAGTCATTAGCGAAGAATAAGATCCATAAAGTAATGGGGTATCTGAAAGTAAAGTAATAGTTTTTACACCTAAGGCTGCTGAAATATGACTAAAGCTAGTATCGTTTGAAACACAAAGATTGCAATTTTTCAAAATAGGCAAAGTCTCAATGATTTTCATCTTGTTTAAAGAAACACAATTTGTTTTATGCTTTGTTTCTAAAATTTTATCAATAATTTTTTGTTCTACTTCATTGGTCCCTGCGGCTAGATAAAAAACACATTTTTTTTCATTACTAATTAAATCCATGAATTTAACAAATTTTTCAACTGGTATTCTTTTAGTTTCTCCAGAGCCACCAACTCCAAGAATAATATGAGTAGAATTGTTGGAATTAAAATATTTTTTTTTTGCCTCTATCACAGATTCTTCATCAATAGGTAATACTGAAGTTGCATCTACTTTTTTACCTAAATGTCTCTCAATAAATTTTTTTGCTGTCTCGATAATGTTCTGATGTCTTTTTTCACCTAAAGGATACTGAAAACGTTCCTTAATCCCCGATAATTTTGTAATTAAAGCATATCTTCCTGATGAGTTAAAAGTAAATGATTTGTCAAAATTTTTTTTTCTTAGATCCTTAATTAAATTTATTGTTCCTAAAACGCCATGGTGTCGACCAGATTTATTTTTATCATCTCGGTCTAAAATAATAACTTCTGAAATATGAGGATTGTTTTTTAACAAATCTCTTGCTTTAGTATTTTCTTTTACAAGTAAACTTACAGGTGTATTCAATATTTTTGAAATACAAAAAATATAAGGTAAAAAAATAACTAAATCCCCTATTCCCATACGATTTTGTATAACTAGAACTTTCATTTTTAATCCAATTATATTACTTTTATAAAAAAAAAGGATTTAAATCATGGCAGAAATAAAGGGAATATATGCAGCCTCAATGTCGCTAGTTAGGCCAGATTTTAGTCTGGAGATTAAAAAAACCATTAGGCATGCAGAAAATATTATAGACAAAGGTTGTCACGGTGTAGCCATTTTGGGAAGCACAGGTCAAGCCCAGTTAATTTCTTCAAAAGAAAAAAGAGAACTAATAGAAAAATTATCAGAAAGTAAAAAGAAAAATAATTTTATTATTGGCACTGGCTACAATTCTTTAAATGAAACAATTGAATTAATGAAAAGTTCAATCAAAAATGGTTTTAAATATTTCTTAT
>Ga0208764_10001484_pt1 | contig 15013 bp, 17 predicted proteins | sample ETNtaG_18_FD_185762 | JGI IMG/M metagenome (GOLD analysis project Ga0208764, IMG submission 185762) | Marine microbial and viral communities from oxygen minimum zone, Eastern Pacific Ocean - ETNP201302SV91 (SPAdes) (version 2) | ecosystem: Environmental > Aquatic > Marine > Oceanic ... | reverse complement strand
CTTTCCTTGTTGTAGCATCATATCTGCAAATTCATCTATAACTACAACAATGTATGGTAATTTTTCGTGATAGAGGTCTTCCTCGCCATTATTAGATTGTATTTGTAATTTGGATCCAGTTTGTTTATTTTCTTCAATTAACTTGTTGTAAGCTTGTACATCCCTTACTCCAAGTTCATTTATTATTCTATAACGTTTTTCCATTTGTTGGACACACCAACGTAATCCTGCTGATGCGTCATTCATGTCTGTGATAACAGGATTTAAAAGATGCGGTATATCATTATATACGCTTAACTCTAACATTTTTGGATCTACTAATAACATTTTTAAATCTGTAGGATTAGATTTATACAATAAACTTACGATCATTGTGTGAAGAGTAACAGATTTACCAGACCCTGTTGTTCCTGCTACTAATAGATGTGGCAATTTTTGCAGATCACTACAAATAGGTTTTCCTTGAATATCTTTTCCTAAAGCGATGGTTAACGGAGATTTAGACTTTTCATATTCTTTAGAAATTATGATTTCTTTTAGAGATACAGTTTCTCTGACTTCATTTGGAATTTCAATACCTATTGACGAAGTACCAGGAATATTATCAACAACTCTCAAACTGGTTACGGACATAGTTCTAGCTAAATCTTTGGAAAGATTAATAATTTGACTAGCTTTAATTCCTTTTGCTGGGTTTATCTCAAATAATGTAACTACGGGTCCTGGTTTCACAGACACAACTTCTGCTTCAATACCAAAATCTTTGAGATTAGTTTCTAAAAGGCGCGACATCAATTGCAGAGAGTCATTATCATAGGAGGTTGATTCATTTATATGATCAACCAGTAACTCTAAGAGAGGCAATTCTGTTTTTGAGACAGAACTAAAAAGCTCGGTTTGTTTTTCAGCAAATACCCTTTTGCTTACATGATTATTTTGTTTTGGTATTTCTACAGAAGGCTGAGTGTCTTTTATTTGAGAAATTAAATCCTCAGTTTTTACACTATCTTTTCTTTTTTCAATAATTAAAGTTAATTTTTCATAATATGTATTTATCATGAATTTAGTTTTCAAATAAATATATTTCAAAAAATTATTGGTTCTATGCAACAGTAATTCTATTGATATATTAAAATAGGTTATTACCGAGAACGCTAATATTAAAAGAGATACTAAAATTGATCCAGATAAACCAATATATGAGCTTAAATGACTAGCAAATAATAATCCTAGTGTTCCACCGTAGTAGCTATTTGTATTCAATTCATGTTCCACGGTATATCCTCCATAAAAGCTCATTAGTATGCAAGATGATATTATAATAAGAACTAATAAGCCTAAACGCATTATGCTTATGCTATCTATTCTTTTTTCTTCTGGTGAATTCATACGTGTATATATTATATACAAAAGTATTAATGGCAAAATAAATGAAACTTGACCAAATAATGAGAAAAATATAAAAGAAATATAAGCACCAAATATTCCAATATAATTATTAACAGTTGATGCTAATCCAGAGTTAAGAAAACTTGGGTCATTTGGATCATGAGAATATATTGATAATAAAAAAAGGATAGAGATGACTATATACAAGAAACCAATCGTTTCTTTTTTGAGATTCGCAAACCTACTATTCGTAAGTTTCTTATTTCTTCTAACTTGAGCCAATTAACCCTCGTTTTCTCTTATTTTAATACAATAATCATCTATTTTCTACGGAGATATCAGAATAAAATCATCAGTATTGTTATAGACTTTAGTTTAATATAGGATATATCAAATGGAACAAAAACATTATTCATTGTTAATACTAGGTTCTGGACCAGCTGGTTATACAGCTGCTTTATATTCATCAAGAGCAAATTTGAAACCCACTCTTATTACTGGATTAGAGTTAGGTGGTCAGTTAACTACAACAACAGATGTTGAGAATTGGCCTGGAGACCATGATAATCTACAAGGCCCAGCATTGATGGAGCGCATGAAAGAGCATGCAGAAAAATTTAATACAGAAATAATTTTTGACCATATTAAAAAAGCCAATTTATCTAAAAAACCATTTGAATTAACTGGTGATTCAACTATTTATACATGTGATGCATTAATCATTGCAACTGGAGCTAGCGCAAAATATCTGGGGTTAGAATCTGAGAAATTATATCTAGGAAAAGGTGTCTCAGCATGTGCTACATGTGACGGATTTTTTTATAAAGACCAAACTGTAGTAGTTATAGGAGGAGGAAATACAGCTGTAGCAGAAGCTCTTTATCTTTCAAACATAGCATCAAAAGTTATTTTAGTTCACAGGCGTGATCAATTAAGGGCTGAAGCGATGTTAATTGATAAATTGAATCAAAAAGTTGAAGCTAAAAAAATTGAAATTATCTGGAACTCTACACTATCTAAAATAAATGGTGATGATACTAAAGTTAATGGTGTTAGTCTAAATCAAAATAATTCTAAAGATCAAATAAATATTGAATGTTCAGGTGTATTTATAGCTATAGGTCATCAACCCAATACAAAATTATTTAAAGAATATTTAGATATGGATGAAAATGGTTATTTAATAATTAAAGGAGGTAATAAAGGTAATTCTACCTCTACAAGTATTGATGGTGTTTTCGCAGCAGGCGATGTCTCAGATTCTATTTATAGGCAAGCTGTTACTTCTGCTGGTTCTGGATGTATGGCGGCACTTGATGCTGAAAAATATTTAGATAAATAAATCCTTACTAGCCTAAAATATGAAGCATTAAAATAATGACTAATATAACGCTTAAGGTTGCTATAGCAACTATTACTAATAAACTTATTAACTGGTATGATTGAGGAATTTTTCTATACAAAGCATATAGAATAACAATAAACCCTGATAATAAAAGTATAGTTCTCATGCTGTATTGTCGGTTATAAAATTCTTAACAAGTTGAACATCATTATCAAGAATAATTAATTTTTCATCAAAATTCATCATTTTTTCAATTTTTGTAGGTATAAAAGATATATCATTAATAATGCTAGAAACTGTATCTTTAAATTTTGCTGGGTGTGCTGTAGAAAGTACAATAATTAAGTCATAAATATTTTTACATTTTTTTGCAGAACCTAACCCTACAGCAGTATGCGGATCAATAACAATATTGTGCTGATTGTAAGTATCATTTATTAACACTTTTACTTCTGATTCCGTAACCGTGTGGGAACAAAACGATTCCTTGATTTTATCTGTTATTGAATTGCTTAGCTGATAAGAATTTAAATTTTTTAAATCGTTCATAATAGTTGTAATATATTCAGAGTTTTTTGTAATATCATAGAGTAATCGTTCAAAATTACTTGATATTTGTATATCAATGCTTGGAGATAATGTTGATTTAACAGATTTTAGTTTATGGCTACCAGACTCTAATGTTCTTGTTAAAATATCGTTTTCATTAGTTGCAATATTTAACATGTCTATTTCTAACCCCATGTTTTTTGCAATGTAACCTGCAAGTATGTCTCCAAAATTACCAGTAGGAACAGAAAATATAACTTTCTCATTATTATTCTTCAATCTGCTTAAGGCGTAAAAATAGTAAACAATTTGACACATTATTCTTGCCCAATTTATTGAATTTACAGCTGTTAGGTTTTTTTGTTTTTTATACTCATAATCTGAAAAAATTTCTTTAATAATTATTTGGCAGTCATCAAAGCTTCCTTTAATTGCAATATTATGTACATTATCTGATTTAATGGTTGTCATAAATTTTCTCTGAACTTCAGAAATTTTATTATATGGATGCAAAATAAAGATCTTTGAAGACTTAATGTTTTTAAATCCTTCTATAGCTGCAGACCCAGTATCTCCAGAAGTTGCCCCCAAAATATTTATATATTTATTATCTTGATTAAAATAATAACTCATTAATTGCCCAATAAATTGCATGGCAACATCTTTAAAAGAAAAAGTTGGTCCATGATACAGTTCTAATAAATAATAATTATCATTAAGTTTAGATATTGGTGTAATCTCACTGTTATCAAACTCTGAATATGCTTTATTAATAATAGTCTTTAAGTTTTGGCTAGGTAAAGATTTGTCAACATACGGTGAAATTACACTAAAAGCAATTTCTTGGTAAGTTTTTTTATTAAAAGATTTTATAGTATCATTGTCTAGTCTTGGCCAGGTCTCTGGTATATACAAACCTCCGTCAGGAGCTAAACCTTCAAAAATTACATCATGGAACTCTAGTTTTTCCTGATATCCTCTAGTGCTGATATATTTTAAAGACTCATTACCCATGTAATTTTAGAACTCTTATGCTATTAATTTCACCTTTAACATTGTCTAAACGTTTAATTTTATTAATAGCTTTATTAATAGATGAGCCTAGTACTGAATCAGTTATCATTACAATAGGAATTAATGAGCCAGATTCATTGGGTTCATGTTGAGTGACAGCTTCAATGTTAATATTTTCTTTTGCAAGAATATTTGTTATCTCTGCCATAACGCCTGTTACATCTTTAGCGTGAATTCTAATATAAAAAGAATTTTCAATATCATTAATTTCTTTTATTTTTTTATTTTGTGTTCCTATTGACTCACTTATTTTTAAATTAGTCCTGTCAATATTTTGATTAAAATTAATTGCTTCAACTAAATTAGCAATAACTGCTGATGCTGTTGCATCTCCTCCAGCTCCATGCCCATAAAACATTGAAGAGCCAAATCTTTCACCGCTTACTAAAACTGCGTTCATCACATTATGAACTTGAGACATAATATTATCCTTTGGCACAAGCATTGGATGTACTCTACACTCAACTAAATCGTTATATTCTTTTGTTACACCTATGTGTTTTATTGAATAACCAAGCTCATCTGAATATTTGATGTCCATTGGAGAGATGCTTTCAATTCCTTCAATATAAGTTTTTTTATAAGGCAATGGGATCTTATATACTAAAGAGGCTAAAATTGAAATTTTATGAGCTGCATCGTTGCCTCCAATATCAAACGATGGATCCGCTTCTGCATATCCCAATGATTGCGCTTCTGCAAGAGCTGTTTTAAAATCTAAATTTTTTGTAGTCATTTGGTCAAGTATATAATTGCATGTCCCATTTATAATGCCAAAAATAGAAAATATCTTTTCATTTAACATATTATGGGTTAAAGCCTTGATAATGGGTATAGCTCCGGCAACAGAAGCCTCAAAACCAAAAAAGATATTGGCTTCTTTCGCTAATTTAAAAATTTTATCTCCATGTTCCGCAATTAATGCTTTATTTGCTGTAATTACATGTTTTTTATTTTTTATAGATTCGGATACAACTTCATACGCAACTGTTGTTCCACCAATTAATTCAATAATAATTGAAATGTCAGGATTTTTAGCTAAATCCATAGCATTATTAGTGGTAATTACATCAAGTCCGTTAAGATTTTTAGATTCAATATCAAGATCAGCAACATGCGAAATCCTAAAATTAGCGCTTACATTTGATCTAATCTCGTCCTTAAATTTAACTATGTGTTCTAAAGAGCTCTGGCCAACTGTTCCAAGCCCGCATATGCCAATGTTAATCATATCAATACCAATACATAAAAGATTATATATTAGCATTATTTAATCTATAATTCCTATTAATATGGAATTAACGCATCAGCAAAATAAATCTAGTAAATTCATAAAAAGTTATGAAAATAACACCCTGTTTATAGGTGATAAAAAATATGCTTACAATATTATATTGTCAGAAGAAAAAATTAATAAATGGAATATTAAAAATATTGAGAAAATTAAAATTACAGATATTGAATTAATTCTATTATATAATCCAGAAATAATAATAATTGGCACAGGTCAAAAACAGTATACACCATCAAATAATTTTATTGATCATATACATAGAAAAAAGATAGGTGTAGAGTTTATGATTACAGAATCAGCTTGTAAAACTTTTAACATACTATTATCTGAGGGTCGTAAAGTTATTGCTGGTTTAATTATATAGCTTATAAATTACAAAAATTAAAATAATAAAAGCAGATATATAAAGAAAATAATGGTTGATAAAGTGTACTATTTCATGCCCATATTTCTTTGATATAAAAGAAACTAAAAAGAATCTCATTCCTCTTCCAATGAATGAAATTATTATAAATAAAAATAAATTTACAGAAAGGAATCCTGATGCAATAACAAAAATTTTATAAGGTAAAGGTGTAAAACTAGAAATAAACAAAATAATTATACCGTATTCTATAAATAATGACTGTGCCTCTAAAAATTCTGCTTCGTAACCATAATTTAATATATACGGATTAATTTCATTAAATAAAAAATAACCTAAAAAATAACCAACAATGCCTCCCAACACAGACATAGAGGTGGCTATCATTGCTAAATTATACCAATTGTTTGGCTTTGATATTGCCATTGGTATTAATAAAACATCCGTTGGTATTGGAAAAAAAATAGATTCTATAAAACTAATAAAACCTAATAATGATTTAGATTGAAATGTTATTATTTTATGAACAAATTCTTTATACATTACCTTACTGTACCTTTTAACATTGGAACAAATAATACATCATCAACTTCTTTTTTTAGAATACCATTTTTGGTATTTTTAATCCGAAAGAGTTTTTGTGATCCATTTTCATCCAAAGGGAGAATCATCCTTCCGTTCGGCTTTAATTGCTTCACTAGTTTTTCAGGTATTTCTTTAGGTGCAGCAGTCATAATTATGGCATCAAATGGTGCTCTATGTGTAAATCCTTCGTATCCATCTCCGTATATATTTTTTATATTTTTAAAACCAATATTTTTTAAAAGTAGTTTTGATTTCTCATATAAAGGTTTTATACGCTCTATAGTAATAACTTGCTTAAATAATGATGCAAGAATAGCTGTTTGGTAACCACAACCCGTGCCAATTTCTAAAACTTTTTCCATATTGTCTGACTCAATAATAAGTTGGGTCATTTTCCCTACAATATATGGTGATGAAATCGTCTGATTAAAACCAATAGGCAAAGCATCATCATCATATGCTCTATTTTTTAAGGCTTCCTCTACAAAGATATGTCTTGGTATCAACCCCATAGCACTTAATACGGATGTGTTGCTTATTCCTTGTTGTTTTAGTTTATCTATAAATTTATTTCTTATTTGAGTTGGTATATTATTCATACTTTCTTTAATTTTGATATTATTTCGTAATCACTCATGTCTGTATTCAATGGCGTTATAGAGATATAATTATGTTCCACAGCATTAAAGTCAGTAAATGAATTAGAAGGGATTGGATTACCTACAGCGCCAATAGTTGCATAAATTTTATGATTAATATTATCTATTTTTGCTCTTTTAGAAATATTGCGTCTTCCAAGTTTTGTAACTTTAACTCCCTTTATTTTACTGAATGGCACGTCCGGTATATTTATATTAAAAATAGTTTTTAATTTAACTGTTTCTTTAAGTATCATTGGTAAAAATAATTCTAATTTATCCTCCAAATCATTAACGTAGAGTGGTTTCCTGTTTGCTATAGAAATTGCAATTGGAGAATGTTTATATAGCCTCCCTTCTATAGCTCCCGCAACTGTTCCAGAATATATAACATCATCTCCCATATTGCTACCGAAATTAATGCCCGAAATAACAATATCAGGTTTTTTCTTAAGTATGCCTCGAGTTAATATGTGGATAGAATCAGCGATAGTTCCTTTGATGGCATAACACTTTTTATTAATTTTTTTTATTTCTATTTTACTGTGCACTGTTAAAGAACTGCTGCATGCGCTTACATTTTTATAAGGCGCAGCTATTGTAACAGACCCATATTTCATTAATATTTTTTCTAATATTTTAATTCCTTTAGCATTATAACCATCATCATTTGATAGCAAAATATTCATTAAAAATCCTCTAAAAGTAATAAATTACATTATACTGGAAAAATAAATAAATAATATTAAACATAATGATAGATAAAAAATTAACAGAATTTGAGAGATTACTGCAAGAATCTGAATTTGACATAACAAAGATAGAGCAAGAAAAACATGGGTTGAATGTCGATATAGATGCTCAAAATGATATATTTGAAGATGTAAAAATTAGTTTAGAAAATTTAAATGAAAAAAATCAAAAAGCTGTATATAAAATAAATGGCCTACAAAATAAAAAATTTAATGAGTTAAAAAAACTCAAAGATAAATCACTTCCCCATTCAATAATCGATTTGCATACACAGTCTTCAACAATTGATGGTCTAAAAGCATTAAACAATTTCTTTAAGAATAATTACCATAAATATCAGTATCTCAAAATAATACATGGTAAAGGATTGAGAAATAACAAAGAGGTATCACCAATGCGTAATTTGGTTAGGAAATTTTTATTAAATAATTCTATAGTCTTAGCTTTTACTCCAGCACAAAATAATGACGGTGGAGATGGCGCAACATACGTATTAATTAAGAAGTAACTTAATTTCTGAATTATTTAATATTTTACATTGTCCTTCTTTAATGCCTTCTAAATTAATAGGGCCATAGGAGATTCTTTTTAATTTTTCCACATTACAGTTTACTTTTTCTAACACCCTTCTAATTTCTCTATTTTTTCCAGTAGTTAATGTCAGTAAGTAGTTGTTATCTTCATCTTTATTAATTTTAGTAAAACACCCTGTTTCATTATTTCCAATATCTATTCCCTTCTCACAAAGAATCATTTTCTCTCTATTAAAATTGCCTTTTATTTTAACCTTATAAATTCTCTCTATATTAGAAGACGGGTGCATTAATTTGTGTGCTAAATCACCATTATTTGTAAATAATAATAAACCAGAAGTATTTACATCTAATCTTCCTATATTAATCCATTTATTAATTGTGTATGGGAGTTGTTCAAATACAGTATTTTTTGTTTTCCTATCTTTTTTGCTAACTATTTCTCCACATCTTTTATGATATGCTATCGCTTTTATTTCTAATTTAAATAGATCTTCAGTAACAATATATTTTTTATTATTTACAGTAATAACATCATTAATATCTACCTTAGATCCTATGGCTGCATTTTTATTATTAATTTTTATTTTATTTCTTAATAACAATTTTTCACATTCTCTCCTTGAGAATACTCCCATAATAGATAAAATTTTTTGTATTCTGTGCATATAAGTTGTTATTTTAGTGTTTATTTTTGTGATAAAATATTTTTAAGATGAAAAAATTAAACATAGCATTATTAATAATATCAGACACAAGAACAGCAAGCACCGATAAATCAGGTAAATTATTAAAAAATTTAATTGAAAAAGAGGGTCATCATGTTTTTGTGAAAGAAATTATTCCAGATAATATATATATAATTAGATTTAAAGTCTCTGATTATATTATTAATAAAAAAATTGATGTTGTTATCACAAGCGGAGGAACTGGAATTACTGGGTCAGATGGTACTCCAGAAGCAGTAAAGGTATTATTAGATAAAGAAATTGATGGATTTGGTGAGATTTTTAGATCTATTTCTTACGATAAGATTAAAACCTCTAGCCTACAATCTAGAGCGTTGGCGGGTGTAGCTAACTCTACATTTATATTTGTATTACCTGGTTCTGTGGATGCTTGTAAAACAGCATGGGAAAAAATCATTCAACACCAATTAAACAGTGCTACAAAGCCATGTAATCTAGTAATGCTAATTCCTAGACTAAAATAATAAATTTATATTGCTTCTATTTCTTCTGGTGGAGGTAATTCGGATAATGATTTCATATTAAAATAATCCAAGAACTTTTTTGTTGTTGCTAATAATTCTGGTTTGCCAGGCGTTTCTTTATGGCCAACAACTTTTACCCATTCAAATTCTATCAAGTTACGTATTATTTGAGGGTTAACCGCAACGCCTCTTATCTCTTCAATATCACCTCTAGTAACGGGCTGCTTATAGGCAATAATAACCAAGGTTTCTAAAAAAGCCTTTGAGTATCTTGTAGATGATTGTTTATTGATCTTAGATAACCATTCATCATAACCTGTTTTCACTTGTATCCTATAACCTGTGGCAACTTGTATAATTTCAAAAGAACGTTTCACAAATGATTTGTTTAGGTCATCAATCACTTTTTTAATTTGATTTTTTGAAGGTTTATTTGTATCAAATAAGTTCGCAATATCCTGTAATGATAAGGGCTCGTTAGAAGCCATTAGCGCGCTTTCAATAATTAACTCTAAGTTTTCTACATTTTTCATATTGTTCTTGTTTGCAGATATATCATCGAAAAATCTTCATTCTGTATGATGTCAATTAAATTTTCCTTAACCATTTCTAAAATTGCTAAAAAAGTTACTATTGCCCCCATTTTTCCTTCATTAAAATCAAAACAATCAATAAAACTAATAGTCTCTTGTTTATTAATTTCGTCTAAAATTTTTGACATTCTTTCTCTTACAGATAATGTTTCAGTCTGAATATTATGAGATGCATTTATTTCGGCTCTTTTTAAAACTTCGTGAAATGCCTCTTGGAGTTGAGACATTTTAATTGTTGGCATTGTTTCTTTCCTTTTAAAATTAGCCAAAATTCCTGATATTACAAATGTATCTCTATTTAAGCGCGGCACCTCATCAATTTTTACAGATAAATCTTTATATTTTTGATACTCTAATAACCTTTTTATTAAATTAGCTCTTGGGTCATCTTCTTCTTCGTCCTCAATTTCATTTGGCACTAACATTCTAGATTTTATTTCAGCTAATGTTGCTGCCATAACTAAATAATCAGACGCTAATTCAAACTCTAATTCTTGCATCATATTAATATATTCAACATATTGATTTGTAATTGGGAGAATAGGAATATCTACAATATCAATATTTTGTTTTTTTATTAAATATAGAAGCAAATCTAATGGTCCTTCAAATTTTTCAAGTATAACTCTTAAGGCGTCTGGCGGTATAAACAAGTCATCAGGAATATCTGTAATGACTGATCCATTTATCTTTACTTCAAGTTGGTTTGAATTTGTTTGAATCATGACTTATCTATCATTCCAATTATAGCATAAAGATCGGAAATGGTTTTCTGTGATATTTGTCTTGCTCTTATGGCCCCTGCCGACAATACTTCATTTAAATATTTCTTGTCAGACAAAAATTCTTTTGTTTTTTTTGAAATAGGGTCTGTGGTTGATATAATAATGTCGGTTAAATCATTTTTAAATAATGATATTTCCTTTGCTGAATATTTTTCTATTACCTTTTCTTTATCAACTAAAGAACAAGCACAATAAATATTAATTAAATTATTAACTTCTAATCTAGATTCAGCCTCTTTATTAGAATTTGGCATTTTTAAAGAATCTGTCTTAGCTTTTTTAATTTTTTGTTTAATTTGATCATTTGAGTCAGTCATTAAAATTCTTGAATACTCAGATGGATCTGATTTGCTCATTTTTTTTGATCCATCTCTTAGGCTCATTATTCTTGTTGATGATTTATTTATTAATGGATTAGGTAGTTTAAAGAAATCTACCCCATAGTCAGAGTTAAATTTATGTGCAATATCTCTTGATAACTCTAAATGCTGTTTTTGATCATCACCTACAGGAACATGTGTTGCTCCATATAGCAAAATATCTGCCGCCATTAATATTGGGTATGTGTATAATCCAACAGAGGCATTTTCCCTGTTTTTTCCAGCTTTATCCTTAAACTGAGTCATCCTATTAAGCCAACCTATTTTAGCAGTACAACCTAAAACCCATGATAACTGCGTGTGCTCAGGAACCTGAGATTGATTAAAAATTATATTCTTTTCACAATCCAGGCCAGAAGCAAGAAATATTGCTAATACTTCATGTGTCTGACTAATTAAATGTTTTGGGTTTTGCCATACTGTTATTGCGTGCAAATCTACAATGGAGAATATGCTTTTGTAATCCGACTGATAATTGACAAATTGAGTAATTGCTCCTAAGTAATTTCCTAAATGAATTTCACCAGACGGTTGAACCCCAGAAAAAATAACATTTTTTGTCATATATAACCCTATATGTAAGACTTTTATTTAATCTTACCATAAAGATATGCGTCTCTCATTTTTATATTAAGGAAAAAATTTATATAATAAGATATGACAGAAAAAAGAATTAAAATGATTAAAGATAAGTTGAGTTCTTTAAATCCTACAAAAATTGATATTGAAGATCAAGGGCACTTGCATGTAGGCCATCCTGGATCTAAATCTGGAGGACATTTTAAATTAACTATAGTGTCTGAGCGTTTCAAAAACAAAAGTCTAATTGAAAGACATAGAATTATCTATGATGCCTTAGAATCTCTTATGAAAACTGAAATTCACGCTTTATCTATTAAAGCTAACTCCCCAAATGAAAAAAATTAAATAAATATCTTTCTATAAATAATAGCATCTTCTCTGCCATCAAATGTTTTATAATAGTTTTTCCTGATATCAATACTCTTAAAGCCGTATTTCTCATATAATTTTTTTGCAGCCAAATTAGATATTCTAGTTTCTAAAAATATTGAATTACTATTATACGTTTTAGCTTTTGAAATAATCATTTCTATAAAACTAGATGCTATTCCCATATTTCTATATTTTTTATCAACTGTAAGATTAAGAATGTGACTATCAATTGAGGTTATTTTAGAAATTGCATAGCCAATAACAGTATGATGTTTTGCAATATAACAATCATATTTGTTAATTATACAATCCTTAATAATATTCCTTGTCCAAGGGAAATCATAGGTATTAAACTCTAATTCATATACACAATCTAAATCAATAAGACTCATATCTAGGATTTCAATAAGCTCAGACACTTTAGTTGACATAAGATGATAATATTTCCTTTAAAAATTTAAGATCTTGCCAAACTTGACATTTTTGAAGAGGACTCCTTAAAATATATGCTGGATGATAAAAAACTATAACAGGTATTGAATGATTTTGAAGAAAAAATTTTTTTCCTCTTAGATCTGTAATTGGTTTATCTTCATTTAACATTCTATTCGCCGCTATTTTTCCTAATAATATTATTACTTTAGGATTAATAATTTTTATTTGCATATCTAAATAATGAGCGCATGCACTAATTTCTTGTGTTTCTGGATTTCTATTTTCTGGAGGTCTACATTTAACCGTGTTTGTAATAAAAATATTACCTCTGTACAAATTAATGCTATCTAAGAATTCATTTAATAACTTACCTGCCCTTCCAACAAATGGCTCTCCTTTTAGATCTTCATCTTTACCTGGCGCTTCTCCAATTATCATTATTTCTGCATTATTATCACCAGTTCCAAAAACAGTATTAGTTCTTGATGAGCTTAAAGCACATTTTTTACAAATCTGAACATCATTGCTTAGCTCGGTTAAATTAGATGTTGATTTGTCCAATTTTTTTTTATTTTCTTTGTACCAAAATATATTTATTCCCATTGCAGGAAAATACTTGTGTATACTATTCAAATCTTAAATACCTCTTTTTTTAGATGAGTCCGCATTAGGGTTTTGTTTATATTTATTTAACGCATTTAATAAGGCTAATACAGACGCTTTAACAATATCAGTGTCAGCTCCATGCCCATTATAAATACTATTATTTTTAGTAATTCTTACTGTTACCTCACCTTGGGCATCTGTTCCTGATGTTATATTGTTTACTGAATATAATATCAATTTACATTTACTTTTAATAATATGTTCAATTGCATTATAAGCTGCGTCAACAGCGCCATCTCCAGTTGATTTAGCTTCCTTGATTTCTCCGTCAATTTCTAATTTAATATGAGCATGTGGTTTTCTTCCACTTTCTGTGACTACATTCATATAATTAAATTTTATTGAGCTAGCTGTAACAACTGCATTTGTTGCAAGATTAATTAAATCCTCATCAAAAATTTCATGTTTTTTATCAGCTAAATCCTTAAATTTATAAAAAAGCTTATCAAAATCGCTATTATTTTTTGGCATTACATTTAAATCTATTATTTTTTGCTTAAAAGCATTTCGTCCAGAATGTTTACCTAAAACAAGAGAGTTGCTTATCAAGCCTATATCTTCAGCTTTCATAATTTCATACGTTTCTCTAGATTTAATTACTCCATCTTGATGAATTCCAGATTCATGCGCAAATGCATTCTTTCCAACTATAGCTTTATTTGGTTGTACAGGAAATCCGGTAATTCCGGAAACTAATCTAGAGCATTTCAAAATTTTATTTGTTTTGATATTTGTGTCACAGTTAAAAATATCTTGCCTAGTTTTAACTGTCATAACAATTTCTTCTAACGCAGCATTTCCTGCTCTCTCACCTAATCCATTTATTGTACACTCAACTTGTCTTGCTCCATTCATTACTGCAGACAAAGAATTAGCTACGGCTAGTCCTAGATCATTATGGCAATGAACTGAAAATACTGCTTTATCTGAATTTTCAACATTACTAATGATATTTTTTATTAATAAGCCAAACTGATGGGGAAGGTTATATCCTACGGTATCAGGAATATTTATTGTTCCAGCGCCCGCATCAATGGCTGCAGTAATTACTTCGCATAAAAACTTTAGCTCGGATCTACCTGCATCTTCTGGAGAAAATTCTACATCGCTTGTAAAAGTTTTGGCTAACTTAATTGCATTAACTGCAGTTTGCTTAACTTTTTCTGGAGACATTTTTAACTTCTTTTCCATATGTATTGGTGAAGTTGCAATGAAAGTATGGATGCGTGGTTTTTTAGCGCTTGCTAATGCTTCTGATGCTTTCACGATATCTTTTTCAAGTGCTCGCGCTAATGCGCAAACACTAGAATTCTTAATTTGGTTTGCTATTTCATTTACTGCTTTAAAATCACCACCACTAGCAATAGGAAATCCAGCTTCTATAATATCTACATTTAATTCTTCTAAAGCTAAAGCAATTTTAATTTTTTCATCTATATCCATAGATGCTCCAGGACTTTGCT
>Ga0208764_10001481_pt1 | contig 15034 bp, 14 predicted proteins | sample ETNtaG_18_FD_185762 | JGI IMG/M metagenome (GOLD analysis project Ga0208764, IMG submission 185762) | Marine microbial and viral communities from oxygen minimum zone, Eastern Pacific Ocean - ETNP201302SV91 (SPAdes) (version 2) | ecosystem: Environmental > Aquatic > Marine > Oceanic ... | reverse complement strand
ATCCCGCACAACTAGACACAATTAAAGTGCGTTTTCTGAATCCCGTCATGCCGGAAGATGAGCTAGTCTTTGATAGTATTACCAATGGACCTGATGTTTCTGTAAGTGTGAAAAATAAAAATGGTGGTAGAGTGCTTAAAGGAAAAGCAACACTAAAATGACTGATCTCTTTTCAGGATTAACCCAAGAAATAATTAGTGGTATTGCGTTGGGCTCTATCTATGGACTAATAGCTTTGGGCTTTACCATGATTTACAAGGCCACTGAAGTCGTCAATTTTGCTCAGGGTGAACTTATGATGGTAGGGGCCTATGTAAATTTTTTCCTTGTGACTACATTTCTATCTGCTGCGGGAACACCTACCGCGTGGACATTCCTGGTGGCTTTAGGTGGTAGTATGATATTTTCTGTATTATTTGGCTATATATTAGATTTTATAATTAATAAGCCACTAAAAGATGAACCAATATTTTCAATAATTATGGCTACTCTTAGTTTGGCAATAATTCTTCGTGCTGTAGTAGCAATAATTGCTGGGCCCATAAGTCTAATGCCATTTTCTCCATTTGGAGACAGTACTGTAACATTCGGTAATATTGTTGTATCTGTTCTTGATCTGTTTATTATTGGTAGCGCTATTGGACTGGTCATCATTTTTTACTATATCTTTCAATATACACGGTGGGGAATAGCCATGCAGGCCACTTCGGAAGATCCGATAGCGGCACAGTTGATGGGTATCCCGATTAAGCGCGTCTATGCATCGGTTTGGATTTTCTCCGCTGTAGTTGCTACCCTCAGCGGTATCCTGCTGGCACCAAGAATTGCGTTATTAGATACAACCATGGGCTTCCTAGGGTTGAAAGCATTCCCAGCAGCTGTTTTAGGTGGTTTTGGTTCTATACCTGGAGCCATAGTTGGTGGCGTTATATTAGGAGTAATCGAGACAGTTAGCATGGGGACACTATCGTTTCACTTTCAATGGATTAAAGAGATCAATGACATTATTCCCTGGATCGTACTTATAGCTGTGTTAATGATTAAGCCCGATGGTCTTTTTGGTATTGAGAAAGTGAAAAAGGTCTAATGAAGGGTCGCTACGAAGATGAAAACCTATACTGGATCCCAGTACTAATTATATTTGTGTTTTTACTACCCTTTATCTTAAAAGGGTTATCCTTCAGTTATAAATATTACCTGTTTGTGCTGAATATGGCTGGTATTTACATCATCCTTAATGTAGGATTAGACCTTTTAAGTGGTTTTACTGGATTGGTATCTCTAGGGCACGCTGGGTTTCTAGCTGTTGGTGCCTATACATCTGCTATACTGGTGGATCAATTTGGCGTACCATTTGCGTTCTCATTGATAATATCACCGCTGATTGCGGGGTTATTTGGTTTTGTTATTGGTTTTCCTGCATTGCGTATTACAGGAATGTATTTAGGCCTCACAACTATGGGATTTGGATTCATTGTTAAGCGAATGATTATTGCTTTTCGCGAATGGACACATGGTTCTGGAGGATTGGAGGTATCGTCCCCTATGCTATTCGGATACACTATTAAATCTGATTGGAATAATTACTTTTTAATTTACACATTTGTTATAATTGCGGTAGTAGTGGGCCGACGAATTGCTAAATCAAAAATTGGCCGTGCCTTCATGGCCATACGTGATTCAGAACAAGCGGCAGAGGCCGCGGGAATCAATTTGGCCAAATACAAAATGCTGGCTTTCTTTATCTCAGGTATTTTTGCTGGCTTTGCTGGTGTTCTATTTGCCCACACAAGCTCATTTATCTCAACGGATCATTTTGATATTTTATTATCGATATATTTTATAATCATGGTATTAGTGGGTGGTGCCAGTTCCATTTATGGTGCTGTATTAGGGACATTATTTATTGTCCTATTAGATAATCTATTTGTGCCTTTAATCAAAGATCAAATTAACTTTTGGTTCAGTACAAATACAGGAGATATTCAATCACTCATTTTCGGACTTATTATGTTTTTGTTTATTATATTCCAACCTATGGGATTATACGGTATGTGGCTAAAAATGCGCATATATTGGAAGTTATTCCCCTTTAATCCGAGGCAACGTTTTACATAATAATAAAATGGAGGAGGAATTATTATGAAAAGAGTAGTGGGTACTCTAATTATAATCGGTCTCTTGGCCGTAGGTTGTACCAAGCGGGCACCATCACCAGGAGTAACTGATACTGAGGTACTTATTGGAAATGTACAGGATCTCAGTGGTCCAATGAAGGAACTGGGTGCAGTGATACCCAACGGTTCAAACATGTATTTTGATTACATTAATGATCAAGGTGGTGTGCACGGTCGTAGTATCAAAATGCTGATCGAGGACCACCAATACAATCCGCAAAAAGCGGTGGCTGCTACAAAAAAACTGGTGGAGAAGGACCAGGTTTTTTGTCTCTATCAGGTAATCGGTACATCTCCATGTGAAGCAATTCGTCCCATACTGGCAGAAACAGGTACGCCACTGATTGCGCCGGCAACGAATTCGGGCACTATGTCAGACCTATCCCGACAAGCCGGGGATCTGATCTTTCATACGGATACAGGATATGATAGACAAGGTGAAATTCTGGTGGATTACATATTAAACCAAAATTCAGACGCTAAAATTGGTTTAATTTATCAAGATGATGATTATGGTGAGAACGTTCTGGAAGGTATTGCCAGGGCAGAATCAAAACATGAAATTACGGTGCAAAAAGAATCCTATCAGCGTGGTGCTATTGATTTTAAAGGTCAAACAATGAACCTATTAAAAGGTGGATGCACAGATGTGATAATCGCTGGAATTGTTCGCGAACCAGTTACTGTTATGAAAACTGCAGAAGCTATGAACTATAAGCCAAATTTCTTTGGTACTGGTCCAACTGTAGATGCACGTGTTGGTAAACTGGCTGGTTCTGCTGGAGAAGGTTTTACTGCTACATATTGGGCACATATGTGGAATGCCGATGCACCTGGACCAAATTTATACCGCGAACTATGTGAAAAGTATGATATACCTAAACCGTACATAGGGTTATATCACTACTATGGATTTGCAACTGCCCAACTTTTGGTAGAAGGTTTAGAACGTGCAGGGAGAAATCCTACCAGGAAGAGTTTGGTGAGAGGATTAGAAACACTTAAGGATTGGACCGGACCTAATGGATCATTTCCACCTATCACTTATAGCCGTAATGACCATGCCGGTGTTGATAAAGTGCAACTTGTGCAAATGCAAAATGGTGAACAGGTGGTAATTTCTGATTGGCTAGAATAAAAGCTAAATTAATACATAGGGCTCCGATAATTATCGGAGCCCTTTTTGTTTATGGCTGACCTGATCATTGAAAACCTAACCATGCGTTTCGCTGGTGTTGTTGCGTTGGATAAGGTATCCTTTTCAGTGAAAAACGGTGAAATATTTTCCCTGATCGGTCCCAATGGATCTGGAAAAACAACTCTGTTTAACTGTATAAATGGTTTCAACAAACCACAGGGTGGACAAATATATTTTAATGGAAATAACCTTTTAGAAATACGACCGCATAAAATTATTGATTCGGGAATTTCGAGGACATTTCAAAATGTTCAAAATATTCCCTTCATGACTGTTTTGGATAATATTCTCCTAGGATCACATAGTCGTATAGATACTAAGGCTACTATAAAACGATGGCTTTCTCAGGATCAAAGAGAAATTGAAGAAGAAATGGTACTGGACATAATGGATTTTTTGGGTATTGCTAATTACGAACAAAAATATATGATTGGCCAACCTTTTGGAATTCAGAAACTTGCTGAAATTGCGAGGGCATTGGTCTCGAAACCAAAATTAATACTTTTGGATGAACCTGCGGCTGGTATGAATGACCAAGAAACCCGAGAAATAGCTAATATTATTAGAGAAATTAAAGAGGATCTCGGAATCACAGTTTTACTGGTAGAACATGATATGAATTTGGTTATGAGCATATCGGATAGAATTTGCGTACTTGATTCGGGAGAGATTATAGCTCTTGGTGATCCTGAAGAGATAAAAAATCACCCAAAAGTAATCGAGACTTATCTGGGGGAAACGGCCGATGCTTAAAATGGTCGGGGTAGAAACATTTTATGGAAAAGTAAAAGCTTTGCATGGTGTTTCTCTAGATGTAAAGGAAGGGCAACTTGTCACTATACTTGGCGCGAATGGCGCTGGTAAATCAACGATTTTAAAAACCATAAGCGGGTTGGTTGAACCAGAAAATGGCACCATTCATTTTAATGATATTCGTATTGATCGGAAAGATCCTGAAGATATTGTAGCAATGGGCATAAGCCATGTACCTGAATGGCGTAGAATTTTCCCTGAACTTACTGTATATGAAAATCTTATTATGGGCGGATTTTTAATAAAGGAAAAGGATTTGTTACATACCAGAATGGAAGAAGCGTATATGCATTTTCCTGTCCTCCGTAATCGTAAAGAACAACGTGCCGGGAACCTTAGTGGTGGGGAACAGCAAATGTTGGCTATATCCCGGGCATTAATGATTAAACCAAAGCTTTTGTTGCTGGACGAACCTTCATTGGGCCTCTCACCATTGTTGGTTCAGGATATTTTCTCGACTATCAAAGAATTGCATCAGTCAGGCGTGACAATATTATTGGTAGAGCAAAACGTTAACCATGCCTTAAAAATAGCAGACTATGGCTATGTAATTACTACCGGAAAAATATTTTTGAGTGGTACATATGAAGATCTTCTTGATGAAGAAAAAGTTCGTGAACAGTATTTAGGAGAAGGAAAATACACCAGAAGAGATAAGCTTTGGGGAGGATGATGGCAATACCGGATATAAGCAACATAAACACAGTACCAGAACTTTTTTGGCATAATGTCGAAAATTATCGCGATGATATTACCATGTGGCGTAAGCAAAGAGGCGTGTGGGAATCTCATACTTGGGGTGATTACGGTAACTGGTCACGAGATATAGGTCACGCTTTAATTGCAGAAGGTTTAAAGCCGGGTGATAAAATATCCATCCTAAGTGAGACGCGAATGGAATGGGTCGTATTGGATATGGCAATAATGGGTATTGGTTGTATTACAGCACCTGTATATCCTTCCAATACAGAAGAACAGGTTAAATACATTGTAAAACATAGTGAAAGCAAAGTTGTATTTGCTGAAGATCAAGAACAATTAGATAAGATGCTGGTAATCTGGAAAGATTTACCAATGGTAAAGAAAATTGTAGTTATTGACAAATATTATCCGCGGAATTTACCAAATGTAATTTCACTAGATGGCTATCGTGATTTGGGTCAATTGCACCGCGGTGAAAATAAAGGAAAATTTGAAGAACGGTTAAAATTGGTCAAACCCACCGACATTATTAGTTTTACTTATACATCAGGAACCACGGGTAATCCTAAAGCGGGTATGTTTAATAGTAAAAACGTCATTACTGTGGCAAAAAATTTGCCTGATATGCTACCTACTTATAGGACAGATTTGGGAATTTCCTATTTACCACTATCGCATATAGCAGAAAGGCTGCTGGGCCATTTTATAAAACTGTATTCTGGTTATGTCACAGTTTTTGCGGATAGTTTAGAAGACATGCCCTATAACCTTAGACAAAGCGGTCCAACTATTATGTTTGGCACTCCGAGAGTATTTGAAAAATTTTATGCTAGAATTTCTATAGCTATAAAAGATGCATCATTATTTCAAAAGACAATATACAACTGGGCTTTAAGTGTTGGAAAAAATTATACGGAATTGAAAGATCAAGGCAAGAAACCCAACCTCTGGCTTAAACTAAATAGAATATTAGCACATTTTCTTGTATATAGAAAAATACAGGATATGTTTGGTGGTAACATACGGTTCTTGTTATCAGGTGCAGCGCCAATTTCGCCGAATATTATTCGATATTTCCATTGGATTGGGCTTGATATTTACGAAGGCTATGGAATGACTGAAACAACCGGAATAGTCACAGGAAATAAAATAGGAAAAGCAAAAATAGGTTCTGTTGGACAAGCCTTAGCTGATACTGAAATAAGAATTGCCGAAGATGGAGAAATATGTACCCGATGCCCACAAAACATTTCGGGATATTATAATAACGAAGAAGCAACTAGTGAATTATTAATACCTGACGAAAAGGGAGATATATGGTTGCACACGGGGGATATTGGGTATTTAGATGAAGAAGGCTATTTATTTATAACTGATAGAAAAAAAGATATTATCATTACAGCAGGTGGAAAAAATGTTGCCCCGCAAAATATTGAAAATTTACTTAAGACAAGTCCTTACATTAGTCTGGCAATGGTCTACGGTGATAAAAAACCATATCTTACTGCACTGGTAACTCTAGATGAAGATGAGATTGCCAAGTTCGCTCGTGATAAGAAAATAATGTACCAAGATTTAGCTGACCTATCGAAGAAACAGGAAGTACTGGATCTATTACATCATGAAATATCTGGTTTAAATCGCGATTTAGCCAGTTATGAAACTGTTAAAAAATTCCGTATCCTTGAGGAAGAATTAGATCAGGATAAGGATGAAGTAACCCCGACTTTAAAAGTAAAACGGAAGGTTGTTATTGAAAATTATCAGGATCTGATAAAGGGAATGTATGCTTAAATCATCCTATAAAAAGAAATCCGGCATTAATTCATTGTCCGGCACTTGTGCGTACTTGCTAAAGTCATTGATTCCCTCTGATTGCAATAAATCTTCATCAACAAAGTAATTTCCCGTACAAGTTCCACTGTCTTTACATAATATGGTATAAGCGGCATCACCCATAATTTCTGGCGAACGTGCTTTTTTCATTACTTCATCGCCCCCAAGAAGATTTTTTACTGCAGCTGTTTGGATTACTGTCTTGGGCCATAGAGCATTAACAGCGATACCTTGATTTTTTAGTTCACCGGCCATTCCTAAGACACACAAACTCATTCCAAATTTGGACATAGTATAAGCTACATGAGGAGCAAACCATTTCGTTTCCATATTAAGCGGTGGAGATAAATTGAGAATGTGAGGGTTATCTGCTTGCTCTAAATGTGGAATACAAAGCTTTGATGTCATGTAGGTACCACGAACATTAATCTGGTGCATGAGGTCGTATCTTTTCATTTCAGTTGCCACTGTTCCGGTGAGCTGAATAGCACTAGCATTATTTACCAAAATGTTAATTCCGCCAAAGGTTTTAATAGTTTTATCCACAGCGGACTGCACCTGTTCTTCAAAACGAATATCCGTGCAAATAGGAAGTCCCTTTCCGCCAGCTGCATCCATTTCTTCCGCAGCAGTAAAAATTGTACCGGGTAATTTTGGATGGGGTTCAATTGTTTTTGCAGCAATTACTATGTTTGCGCCTTCGCTAGCGAGTCTCAATCCTATAGCTTTACCAATTCCACGGCTGGCGCCAGTGATAAACACTGTTTTATTTTTTAATGAACTCATTATTTTTCCTTTCATTACAGTCTCATTTGGCTTTTGGCCAAATCCAGCGTGATCTGTGTGCTTTCAAAATCAAGTGTATTCCCATTCATCCAAGTAAAGCCTGATTTCTTTACTTCACACCGCCCATCCCGGTTTCCGCTTTTCAAGAAATGAAGCAATTCCTTCGCGACCTTCATCGCTCAATACACGTTCAGCAAAACTCTCACCTGCTTTGAATACCATTTCTTCCCTTGGTATATTTGCAATAAGTCCAATCAACCGTTTTGTTTCCGCCACTGCGCCTGGTGCGCATTTTAATACTTGAGTTTTAATTTTTCGTTCAAGCTCTTCAAGTTCAGAACCTTTATTACCAACAAAATCAGCAAGACCGATATTTACAGCTTCTTCTCCATTGATTTGTGCCGCTGTTAGCATTAGTTGTTTTCCTTTTGCAAAGCCCAATCTTTGTATGACGAAGGGTGAAATCTGTGCCGGAGTCAATCCAATCATCGTTTCTGTTAAAGAAAATCGAGTATCCTTATGTGTAATAATAAAATCTCCACTACAAGCCAGGCCAAGACCCCCAGCCATGGCGGCCCCTTCAATCACCATCACGGTTACCTGTGGCAAAGTATTTATAGATTCAAAGAAATTTCCAGCTGCAATACTAAATCGAATAACATCTTCTTTTTTTGGTTTTCCATCAAATTCGGATTTTATTGCTTTTAAATCAGCACCAGCGCAGAATACTCCTTCTTTACCCCGGAAAGTAATCCCCCTTACCGAACGGTCATCATGAATTGATTTAAAAACATTATTGAAATCTTCAATCATTTCATTGGTAAGAGCATTACGTCTATTGGGACGATTCAACCAAACAGTGAGCCAACCATTTGAAATGTCTAATTCTAGATTTTTTGTATGCGGTAGATTATTCATAACTATTTATCCTTCTTGTTAGCCATAATTATTTCTTTGTTTCCTCAGCAATTTTATATGGAACTGGTATCATTATATCTAAAAGCTGTTGAGCATACGCTTTACCTTGGGGGTCTATATTTAAACTGGCCATGCCACCACCACCCAAGGAATTCCTAAGTAAAAAATTTAACGCACCTATTCCTGGAACATCCCAGCGTTCTACTTCTCCTTTTACAACATGGGAAAAATATTTAGCCACTCTTTTTGGAGTAAGAGAATCTCTAATGTATGGTAAATATTCAGGTTTTCTTGCAATTACACCAATATTGGCATGATCACCTTTATCCCCACTTCGTGCATAAGCTAGATTGATCAAAGATACCTCTGTATCCGGAGTATCAATATTATCAGGTAATTCGGGTATAGTATTTTTATAATCAACATTATTTGATTTTGTTTTCCAAATTTCTAATTCAAACTGTTTTTCATTGAAGTCTACAGTAGTGCGGATATTTTCTTTCGGTAATAAAAAAGAAAATAAACGTATAGATGGTGACACAGAAGGTCTTCCGCCAAGCATATTTGTGAACCCGGGCGTCATGCCGGTTAAAGCTTGTGCTATTTCGCGGGAAAGTAAAATCAAGGCCTCTTTTTGTTCATGGGTAGCCATGATCCGTAACAATACTTCACGGGGTTGAGTGTGCCTAGCATTATCGCCATAAGTTGCCTCAGTTCCAATAATCGATATTTTCGTATCTATATAGTTGGACCAATCATTATCTGAAAACATACGCTCCGTTTTTTTTATAATTGCTTCAGCACTAACCTTAGCTTTTTTTGCAGCATTAATACCAACAATGATAACAGCAATACTTATTCTATAGCCCATTAAATATGTTGCAGATACTTTATATGTATTGCTGGGAGGATTTCCCCTAGCCCCAGAAACAAAGACCTGATCGTTTCCTATTTCTTTAATGGTCACATTGGTAAAATCGCAGGATACATCAGGTAGGATATAGTTTTGAGGGTCACCAATCTCATACAGAAATTGTTCTGATACAGTACCAAATGAAACAATACCACCTGTGCCATTGGGTTTGGTTACAATAAAATTGCCATTTGACTCAACTTCCACTATGGGAAACCCCATATCGTCAAAATTTTCCACTAAGTGCCAATCTGTAAAATTACCTCCTGTACACTGTGCACCACACTCAATAATATGACCGGCTAAACTACCAGCAGCCAGTAGGTCATAGTCCTGAGCTGTCCAACCAAATTCATACATTAATGGTCCGAGAACAACAGCGCTGTCCACACATCTTCCTGTAATAACCATATCTGCGCCTTCCTCAAGTGCGCGCCGTATCCCACCCGCACCAAGATATGCATTAATACTTGTAACATTGTCAGGCATGGTTTGACCTGTTTCCAATTCAGTGACTGGCAATGCCTGCAATTGTTTTTTTTGATCAACTAGATTATCACCTTTGACCAGGGCGATATTTAATTCAACTCCCGCTTTTTTTGCTTCTTCTATAACAGCTGCCCGACATGCTTCTGGGTTTATCCCCCCAGCATTACTAATGATCTTGATCCCGCGTTTTTTCACTTCACTTAAAAGGGGTGACATATGTTTAACAAAATCAGTGGCATAACCCATATCAGTATTTTTCAATTTTGCACCGGCCAGGATGGACATCGTTACCTCAGCTAGATAATCAAATACAAGATAGTCTATGTTGCCACTATATACTAATTGTGGTGCAGCACTACTGGTATCGCCCCAAAAAGCGGAAGCGCAGCCAATTTTTACTATTTTATTTTTTTCCATTAGAATGTTTGGTTATTTGCAGCCATTTCAATTAGCAGTTCGGGCGGCGCAAAGCGCTCTCCATATTTTTTGGCCAGTTTCTGAGCTTGTTTTTCAAATTCTTGGATTCCATAATCATTTACAAACTGTAGTGTGCCTCCTTTTAATGGCGCAAATCCCCATCCAAATATGCTGCCAATATTTGCATCTTCGACTGATGTGACAACATTTTCTTCGTAACAGCGAATAGTTTCAATTACCTGTACAAATAACATTCTTTCCATCATTTTATTCTGGCTTAAAGGATTTTTGGTAGGGGGGAAGTGCTTTTGTAATTCTGGCCATAAGTATTTTTTTCCGTTATCTGGATATTCATAAAAACCTCTTCCATTGGCTCTGCCTAAACGATTTAGTTTTTCAGTCATCAAATCAATTACTGGATCGGCTGGCCCAGGCGGTAGCTTCTTTCCTTCTGCGGCTAGATCTTTCCTAGTTTGATTTCTAATTCCGGCTACTAAACCAATGTTTACTTCATCAATTACAGCTAAAGGACCAACAGGCATACCTGCTTTCTTACCAGCAGACTCTATCTCTTGTGGGGAATTTCCTTCGGCGAGTAAAGCTAATCCTTCATTCGGATAAGTGCTGAAGACACGAGAAGTGTAAAATCCACGACTATCATTAACAACAATTGGTATCTTTTTAATCTTTAATACATAATCAAAGGCTTTTGCTATAGTTTCATCGTTAGTTTTGTATCCTTTTATAATTTCCACCAGTTTCATTTTATGTACTGGAGAAAAGAAGTGTATTCCAATGAACTTTTCTGGACGAATAGATTTCTCTGCAAGACCTGTAATTGGCAGAGTAGAAGTATTCGAGGCGAATACTCCGTTTGAATCCATGATTTTTTCGGCCTCTGCTGTAACTTTTCCTTTCAAATCACGGTTTTCAAATACTGCCTCTATTATTAAGTCACAATTTCTTAGCTTGTTATAGTCAGCAGTTGCTGTGATGCGACTTAGTATTTCATCCATCTTCCCCTTTGTTGTTCGGCCCTGTTTAAGTTCTTCATTTAAAATAACCTTAATTCGAGATAATCCTTTATCTGCATTTTCTTGAGTAGTATCGGTCATGACTAAATTCAATCCTGAAAGTGCTGATACATATGTGATCCCGTGTCCCATCAATCCGGATCCCAGAACTCCAAGTTTTTTGACTTCAGTTGGTTTAACGTTTTTTGGCCTGCTGGCTCCAGAAATAATAATTTTCTTGTTCATAATTAATTTAGATTTTAATAAATATCTTTTTTCGATAAAGCCAAAATAGAATCAACCACCAGGTAAGTACATGGGCTAATGCAAATAGGAATGAGCCATTTATGACATTTGTAGATCTTCCAGGCATATGCATAGTGACCGTTACAATATCTTGCCCATCTTTTTGGTAATCAAAAGCCATTATCAATTCTTTATTTTTTATTAGGATAAAATGCGCGAACCAACGCATTTGGAAGTATACGAAAAATTGGAACAATAAATTTCCATTGCCAAGGTAATATTAATTTTCCTTTTCCAGCTTGTATGGCTTCAGCTATTTTTATTGCAGCTTTATCAGAATCCATCAGGAACGCCATTTTGAATTCATGTTTAGCCGTCATTTCTGTAGCTATCCAGCCGGGGAAAATTGTGGTAATTGTTAAATTATTTTTTGAAAGATTATGGTCCCAACTTTCTGCTAAATAACGTAATGCCGCCTTACTGGAAGAGTAACCTCCGTGATCGGGCAAACCACGAAAGCTAGCAATGGAACTAATAATTCCAATTTTTCCAGAATTTTGTTTTTCCATAGCAGGTATAAATGGGACCACAATATTGGTTACGCCAAGGATATTTATCTTTAGAATTTCATTTATAGCAGATGCATCCCCACTAATAATATTATCCTCTCCGCCGATTCCCGCATTAGCAATAACTATATCTATGCCACCAGTTTTTGCAATGAACTCTTGTGCGGCTGTTTTACTATTCTCTTGATCTGAGACATCTAGGTGATAAATGATTGGATTACCACCCAGTTCTTTACATTTTCTAGCTACGAATTCTAGTTGGGTCAATCTCCTAGCAGCAATACCAATGGTGGCCTGTCTTTGTGCATAATAATACGCTAGTGATTCACCTATTCCGCTGCTGGCACCAGAAATAAAAATTTTCTCAGGCATAATTAATCTAGATTTTAATGAATATCTTTTTTCGATAAAGCCAAAATAGAATCAACCACCAACCAAGTACATGGGCTAACGCAAATAGCAATGAGCCATTTATGTTACCTGCCAATGGTTGAAAAACAGTGTTATAAAGATAACTGTAACCCGAAATGATATCCCCATTATAATCAAACTTGACCTTTAAAATAGTTTTAACCCATAGGCCAGAACCAATAAAAACAAAAATAGAATTGGTCCCAAAAATCATGAATGGCCAAGACAATTTTTTATACCCACGAATATCAATCAGCCATATGAAGGAAGCTAAGAAAAAGGATGCAAGTCCACCAGTATATAAGACATAGGTGCTTGTCCAAAGCTGTTTGTTTATGGGAAAGATGAATCCCCAGAGCCATCCGACTGCAGCAATTCCAGCACCGCGAATCAGTATAGTTCGTACAAGGTGCATTTGGTCCGGAACTTTTTGTATAAGTTGCCCAATACTGAAGCCAATCAACACTGTAACAATCGCAGGAAAGGTGCTTAATAATCCTTCTGGATCAAATGGAATTCCAGTGCCTTTCCAGAGGTGATTTTCCCCTAGAATGGCAATGTCAATTGTACGGGCAATATTTGAACTGAGACCGAATGGATCGCTACCACCAAAGAGTAATAGTATCAACCAGTATCCTATCAACATAATACCACAAGATATCCATAATTTCTTTTCGCTTAGGTATAAACTGAGTAATGCAGCCAATCCATAAGCCAAACCTATACGTTGTAGAACCCCCATAATCCGTAAGCTAGTCCAATCCCAGTCCTGGCGTATAAAAGGATATGCATTCAAAAGTAAACCAAATGAGAAAATAGTGACTGTTCGCCAAAATATTTTTTTCAATAGGTCGCTAGAAGGTTGGTAATTGTGCCGGGCAAAGGAAAATCGCATTGCAACACCTACAATAAACAGAAAAAATGGAAAGACCAGATCTGTAGGTGTGCAGCCATGCCATTCGGCGTGACGCAGAGGACCATAAACATAAGCCCAGCTACCAGGGGTGTTAACAATTATCATGAATGCAATGGTAAGCCCACGAAAGGCATCAAGAGCAAGTAACCTGTCTGATTTCTTTTTCATCTGCCTCAAAAATTACCGATTAATCATGAATGTTATGTGTCGCTGCTATTCCTGCACCCAATACTGGAGCGTGGTCTAATTGTGAGGTCATTATCAAATTTTGATTAATATTATTCCCATTTAGGTAATGGTCTTTTGCCTCAAGAGTTAATGTCTTAGATTGCTCAATATTGTTATATAAATCTCTTTGGAATGGTTCCCAAAGTAACATTGGTTCCCGTGATTTATTTAGTAATTTACCAAGACGTTGCCCAATTATGATCCGGTCTAATAATGTTTTTCGATATGGGTGATTAACTTTCAACCTATCATGATCAGGGTCCAGGAATTCAAACCGGTTTTGCCAGCCACTGTAAATTGTTTCTAACCGCTCAAAAATTAATTTGGCCATATAAGTACTTACCTCAGCAAAAGTTAATAAAGCTGCTTCTTCATTATCTAAGGCTCTAGAGAAAATGATATCGGCATAAACTGAATCCTGCTGAAGTCTTTTCAATGGTATTTTTGCGTAATTACTATAGAGAGATTGAATACCGCCTGCCGATGCATAGGTCTCTAGAGAAATATTTTGATCATTTTTTATTTCCCAGGTTTTGGTAATCCATGATTTTACATCATCAAAAGGGATGAGCTTACCATTTAGCTTTAGCGCATCTGCAGTACCAGTTCCACCGCCTAAATAGTAGGCATTCTGTATGTCCTTGAACATACCGGCGTCACCGTATTCTTCGCCGATCCCACAATAATCTGCATCACTACCCAGTTGCATTATGGGATATTTCAGTCCAACCTTAGCATCCTGAAGTAACTGCTCAAGAAGAGCGCAGAATTTCGGCATTCTCGGCCCATTGGCCATGGCACCAATCCCACGTTTGTCAGGTGTCTTTAATCCAACCATACCAATGCCAATTAATACCGGACTATTAATATTTAATTCCAAAATTACATCCCGAAATGAATTAATGATTGGTTTGCTTTGCGCTATTTCTGCACTTGTAGGTTTGATTTCATTAGTCCGTAATTCGCGCAATTGGTTGCTCATACTAACGGGTGAAAAACCACGATCGAAATCAGGGTTTTCAAGGTAATATCGATTTGAAGAAGATTTATTAAGGCTGAATATATCTCGGTGTTTTTTAATAATTCCTGCTGTTACTTTAGTACCACCACCATCAACACCAATAATCACTGATTGCTTATTATTAGAATTCATATGATTTATTCATTCTAGAAAAAGGATAATTGTTATCCACCAAAGTAATCTATTTTTAGTCAAGAAGGTATACAAGGATTGATTTGGTTATAGATTGGTTGATCCATAGCGATTAATTTCACGGCTTCATGAAGCGTATCCGATTAACATCTTCCAAACATATAGGCCACATCTTTTTGGCTACATTGCTAATGGTCATGGGTTGTCAAGGGTTATTCACTAAACAAGAAGAACATACACTAGAGCCAT
>Ga0208764_10001478_pt1 | contig 15039 bp, 26 predicted proteins | sample ETNtaG_18_FD_185762 | JGI IMG/M metagenome (GOLD analysis project Ga0208764, IMG submission 185762) | Marine microbial and viral communities from oxygen minimum zone, Eastern Pacific Ocean - ETNP201302SV91 (SPAdes) (version 2) | ecosystem: Environmental > Aquatic > Marine > Oceanic ... | reverse complement strand
CCATGCCAGGATCATTTGTCAAAACTGCTTCTACCCTTTTTGCCATCTCAGGTGTTCCATCAGCACATATTACTTGGCCCGCGTGAATTGCTAACCCCATCCCAACACCTCCACCATGATGAATAGAAGTCCATGTTGCTCCGCTAGCTGTAGATGTCATAGCATTTAATAATGGCCAATCTGCTATAGCATCTGATCCATCCTTCATACCTTCAGTTTCACGATAAGGTGATGCAACTGAACCGCAATCCAGGTGATCTCTACCAATCACAATGGGGGCAGAAAGTTCACCATTTGCTACCATTTCGTTTAAAGCCAATCCAAACTTAGCTCTTTGATTGTAACCTAACCAACATATACGAGAAGGTAAACCTTGAAATTTGATTTTTTCTCCAGCTAGTTTAATCCATCTAACTAATGTTTCATCTTCAGAAAACATTTCTAAAATTTTTTTATCTGTTTTATAAATATCATCTGGATCGCCAGATAAAGCTACCCACCTAAAAGGACCTTTCCCTTCACAAAATAAATCTCTAATGTATGCTGGTACAAATCCAGGAAAATCAAAAGCATTTTTTATACCTGCTTTTTGTGCTTGTCCTCTAAGGTTATTTCCATAATCAAATGCAACACTACCCATATCTTTTAATTTTAAAATTGCTTTACAATGTTCAGCCATAGATCTATAACTTTCCTTAACATAAATATCAGGGTTTGATACTCGCAATTCAAGCGCTTCATTAAATGACATATTATTTGGAATGTATCCATCTAATTCATCATGAGCTGATGTTTGATCTGTTACGACATCAGGCACTATACCTTTTTCAGCCATTTTAATAATAATATCTGCTGCATTACCAAGCAAACCGATTGATAGCGCACTTCCTTGCTTTTTAGCTTTTAAAGCTAAATCTAACGCCTTTTCAAGTGAGCTCGTAGAAAGGTCAAGATATTTTGTTTCTAAACGACGTTCAATTCGACTTTGGTCAATTTCAATGCATATTGACACACCATTATTCATACTAACTGCTAATGGTTGAGCTCCACCCATACCACCAAGGCCAGCTGTAACAACTAATTTTCCAGTTAAATCAGAATTAAAATGCTGTCTTGCTGCCGCCGCAAAGGTCTCATATGTCCCTTGGAGTATTCCTTGTGTACCTATATAAATCCATGATCCAGCTGTCATTTGACCATACATCATTAGTCCTCGCTTATCTAACTCGTTAAAATTATCCCAATCTGCCCAATTAGGTACAATATTTGAATTCGCAATCAAGACTCGAGGAGAGGTTTCATGTGTTTTTAAAACACCAACAGGTTTACCAGATTGAATAATCAAAGTTTCATCTTCATTCATACTTTTTAATGTAGATATTATTGAATTATAACAATCCCAATTCCTCGCTGCTTTGCCTTTTCCGCCATAAACAACAAGCTCATCTGGATTTTCAGCTACATCAGGATCTAAATTATTTTGAATCATTCGGTAAGGTGCTTCTATTTGCCAATTTTTACAATTGAGTTGAGAACCAGTTGGCGCTTTTATAATTCTTTTAGCCATATATCAATTTAACTGTTACTTTGGATAAAGTATTTTTTTTATTGGAGGAAAATATTTAGGATTCTGATCAATAACATTATAAGAAAAAAATGATATTGCTTTAAAACGAGTTACTTTTGAATACTTTATTTTATTAATAACATCTGATGGTGGTTGATTATAAGTAGCAATTCCCATTACGATTTTTCCCCAGTACTTTGAAGGTAAATTATCATATATGATATCAATATTTGAAGCAAATCCTTTTAAATCCTTAGAGTAATTCATAATTAAAACCTTATCTATATATCCTGCAGCAATCCATACATCCCACTCTTGAAAAAATCTTTCTCTAGCTTGATATAAATTGGGTTTAACAGCAGCTGTCAATTCAATATTAGGATTAACAAAATCAAGCATCTTTTTTGTTTCTTTAACTAAATCTGTAACAGATTTTCTTTTAAATGCGTTCCATCTAGAAAGCTGAGAAGAATTCATTTGAGAAATCACTGGTTTTGGGTTAGAACTATTATACTTTTTATAATATTCAATTGCTTGAGGATTTTGCCCATATTCTGAATCTTGATACCTTATGTAATCAAGATGTAACCCATCTATTTCGTAGTTTTCAGCTAATTCTCTAAAAACTTTAACTAAGTAAGAGTTTACTTTTGGATGATTAGGTGATAAATAAAGACCTTCATACCCATTATTTGAAATATTGTTTTTTTTCAATTCATTATTAATATCAATTTTCAAGTTACTTTTTTGATCTAACCAGCTGGGGTTTGAGTATAAAAGGTGGTTTTCTTGTAGTGGTTTTTTATTTGATGACCATAAAATATATGCGTTTAGCCAAGCATGAACATATATTCCTTTTTCTTTTGCTTTAGGTATTAAATAACTCAATGGATCAAAATCAATTTCTTTAATTAAATGAGATTTAGCAACAATATCTGATTTATAATAGGCATCTCCCCTTCCACGTACTTGTACCATTATATGATTAAATCGATTTAAAGTAGCAAATTTAATCATCCTATCAATACTATTTTTTGTTGTTAATGTATTTCTAACAACCCAAAGATATCTACCCTCAAATTGACTATTTGGATTATTAAATGGCCAAATAAAAGAAAAAAGAAGGGCAATAATTAACATTGCCCTTAAAAAAAAATAATTGTATGTATTTATTTTCAAACTTATTCTGGTTTTGAAACTTCTTTCACTTCAGCAGTTTTCTGAAAGTCTACGAACTCAATTATTGATACAGAGGCACGATCATTATCTCTAAATCCTAACTTAATAATTCTAGTATAACCACCATTTCGTTCTTTAAAATTAGGAGCAACATCATTAATTAATTGATTTACTATTTCTTTGCGAGGCAATTTCTTAGCTATTTGTCTAATTGAATGTAGATCACCTTTTTTGGCTTTTGTAATTAATGGCTCAATAAAAGTTCTTAATTCTTTAGCACGAGCATTGGTTGTTTTAATGCGTTTATGCTCAATTAAATTTGATGCTAAATTTCTTAACATAGCTTTTCTATGATAAGGATTAACACCAAGTTTTCGTCCTTTTTTTCGATGCCTCATAAAATAAATTAGACTTCTAGTTTCAAATATTTATCCACATCCATTCCAAAGCTAATACCCATTTCATCAAGCTTTTCAACTAATTCAGTAAGTGACTTTCTACCAAAATTTTTATACTTCAGCATTTCGCTTTCTTCTTTACTAACTAACTCATAAATATATTTTATACCAGCAGCTTGTAAACAATTATGACTTCTAACAGAAAGTTCCATTTCATCTATTGTTAAATTTAAAAGATTTCTAATTTTTATTATTTCTTCACTAATCTTTTCAGTTACCTCAAGAACTTCAGGTTTTGCAATTGCCTCAACTAGCCTAAGATGATCCATCAGTACAGTAGCTGAATAGCTTATGGCATCTTCAGGAGTAACAGAACCATCAGTTTCCAATTCAATACTTAAAATTTCAATTGGATCCTTTGCTCCTGGAACAGGCTCTACATTGTATGACACCTTTTTAACTGGGTTAAAAATACTGTCAACAGCTAAAGTTCCAATAGGGGCATTAGGCAATTCGTTTTCCTCGGCTGGAACATAACCTTTTCCAACACCTATTCTAATCTCCATATTTATTTTTCCATTGGAGTTTAGCTCTGTGATATAAAGATCTTTATTTAAAACTTCAAATTGATCTGTAGCTGCTTGAATATCTGAAGCAGTAAATATTTTTTTCCCTTTTAAAGATATATTTAAATTGTCAACATTTGAATCTGACAACTTAAACCTCACTCCTTTTAAGTTTTGAATGATTTCAGACATATCTTCTTTTACGCCAGGTACAGTTGAAAATTCATGTAAAACATTTTCTATTTTTACATTAGTTATTGCAGCTCCAGGTAAACTTGTGAGCAACACTCTTCTTAAAGTATTTCCAAGCGTAATGCCATAGCCTCTTTCAAGTGGCTGTATAACAAATTTTCCATATGTATTTGTTAAAGATTTTTTTTCTGTTTTAATTTTAAGTTTATATTCTTTTTTACTCATAAAATTTAAATACCTTATTTTATTTTGAGTAGAGTTCTACTACTAATTGTTCATTTACAGTAAGAGCCATTTCTTCACGCTCTGGTAGTGCAAGAAATGTTCCAGTCATTTTTGCCTTATCTAGTTCTAGCCAGGGCAAACCTATATCACCTTTTATTCTTTTCATTGAATCCATAATTATATCCAACTTCTTTGATTTATCTCTAACTTTTATAATATCACCAGGATTTATTGATGCAGATGGATAATTACATTTTCTATTATTAACTAAAAAATGTGCATGAGATACTACTTGACGAGCTTGCGCTCTAGTTGAAGCAAAACCGAGCCGATATACTACATTATCAAGTCTACATTCCAATAGTGTAAGTAGATTTAAGCCGGTTTCTCCTTTCATCTTATCAGCTTTATGAAAATAATTGCGAAATTGTCGTTCTAAGACTCCATACATTGCCTTAATTTTTTGTTTTTCCTTTAGCTGAATACCATAATTAGATAATCTTCTTCTGCGATTTGGACCATGCTGCCCAGGAGTATATGGTTTTTTATTTAGCAAATTATCGTATTTAGGGTTACCAAAAATATTCTCGCCAAATTTTCGAACTAATTTGCCTTTTGGTATATTAGTTTTTGCCATTTAATTCTCTCATTTATACACGCCTTCTCTTTGGTGGTCGACAACCGTTATGAGGTAAAGGAGTAACATCTCGAATAGAAGTCACTTCTAAACCAGCAACTGCAAGCGCGCGAATTGCTGACTCACGTCCAGCTCCTGGCCCTTTGACCTTAACTTCTATAGTTCTCATACCCATTTGAACAGCTTCTTGGCCTACTTTTTCTGCAGCCATAGTAGCTGCAAAAGCAGTACTTTTTCTAGAGCCCTTAAAGCCACTCGTTCCTGCAGTTGACCAAGCAACTACATTACCAAATTTATCAGTTAATGTTACATGAGTATTATTAAAGGTTGCTTTGATATGCGCTATACCTGCAGCATCCACATTGCCTTTTTTCTTTTTTTTCTCTTTTGTTTGTTGTGCCACTTAAAATCCTATAATTAATTAACTAAACAACGACTTTCTTTCCTAATCCAATCGTACGTCGTTTACCTTTTCTTGTCCTTGAATTAGTCTTTGTCCTTTGACCATTAACAGGTAAACCGCGACGATGTCTCAATCCTTGATAACAACCAATATCTCTTTTTCTCTTAATATTCATAGAAACTTCTGTTCTTCTTTCACCTTCAACTCTTATCTCGAGAGATGCTATTGCATCTCGAATAGAAGCAACATGACTATCTGATAAGTCTTTTACCCTTTTATCTAAATCAATTTTAGCTATTTTACATATTTCTTTAGCAGTTGTAAATCCTATACCATGAATATAACAAAGTGAATAAGGTACCTTCTTTTCCTTTGGAATATCTATTCCTGAAATACGTGCCATAAAAAAACTCCTAACCTTGTCTTTGCTTATGTTTAGAATTATCGCATATAACCATTAAAACACCATTGCGACGAATAATTTTACATTTTGCACAAATTTTCTTAACTGATGATCTTACTTTCATTGCTTTCTATTTATTTCTGTAAGTTATGCGACCTCTGGTTAGATCATAAGGTGATATTTCAAGCTTAACAATATCTCCAGGTAAAATTTTAATAAAATGCATGCGCATCTTACCGCTCACATGAGCTAGTACTTCATGAGTATTTTCACCTATTTCAACTTCAACTCTAAACATTGCATTTGGCAATGTTTCTTTAATTACTCCTTCAACTTGTATAGCTTGTTCCTTAGCCATTATTAAAATCTCTTTGACTTAAAATTTTTGGACCATTATTTGTAATTGCAATTGTATGCTCAAAATGTGCTGATACTTGACCATCTAATGTTCTAATTGTCCAACCATCAGAATCTGTCTTTATCTCTTTCAATCCCATATTTATCATCGGCTCTATTGCAATACACATCCCCTCGCGAAGCTTGTATCCTTGGCTTGGTTTTCCATAATTAGGTATTTGGGGCTCTTCATGTAATTCAGTTCCTATACCATGACCTACAAGCTCACGAACCACTGAATAACCATGAGGCTCAACAAAGGATTGAATAGCATGACCAATATCAGAAACATAATTATCTGGCTTAGCCTCAGCAATACCTATCATTAGCGACTCATGAGTGATATTCATTAATTTCTGTTTATCTTCAGAAATTTTACCAACTGCAAAAGTACGAGCGTGATCTCCATAATATCCCTCTTTCTCTGCTCCACAATCAATGCCTACAATTTGTCCTTCTTCTAAAAATCTATCATTAGGTATTCCATGAACAACTTCATCGTCAACTGAAACGCAGAGAGTTGCTGGAAAACCCATATAACCTTTAAATGCAGGACGTGCACCCTGTTCAAGAATAAAGGCTTCAGCTTTTTTATCCAATTCGGTTATTTTAACTCCGGGCTTTACATAATCAGTTAACATATCAAGGGTGTCTGACACAATTTGACAGCTATTTTTAATAAATTCAATTTCACGTTTAGTTCTAATACGCACCACTATGCTCGCCTCCGTCCACGAATTTTACCTTTAGTTAAAAATCCATCATAATGTCGACTCATTAAATGTGATTCAATCTGTTGTAAAGTATCCAAAGCAACGCCAACAATAATCAATAAACTAGTTCCTCCAAAGAAAGATGCCAAATCATAACCTACATCCATTGATTTCATAAGTATATAAGGAAAAATTGCAACTAGAGCTAAAGCAAAAGAGCCTGGCAAAGTGACTCTAGAGAGAATATTATCTATATAATCTGCAGTTTTTTTACCTGGGCGAATACCAGGTATAAAGCCACCATGTTGTTTCATTTGTTGTGATACTTGAGTTGGATCGAATGCAATAGCGGTATAAAAATAAGTGAAAAAGATAATCATGATTCCAAAGACAAACCAATAGAATGGATGGTCAAATGAAAACCATCTCATCACACCCTGCATAAAAACATTTTCACTAAAGAAAGTTGCGACCGTACTTGGAATAAACATTATTGACTGAGCAAAAATAATTGGCATTACGCCAGCTGTATTAACTTTTAGTGGAATATGCGTTGATTGTCCTCCGTAAACTTTACGGCCAACCACTCTTTTTGCATATGAAACAGGGATTTTTCTTGTTCCTTGCGTAAGAAGAACAACAAAAGCAATTACTACAAACATAATCCCTAATAATATAACTTCACTAAGTAGGCCTCTAACACCCTCATTTATCAAAGCAATTTCAGTTACAATTACATTAGGAAGTCCAGAAACAATACCAACCATAATAATTAAAGAGATTCCATTGCCGATACCTCTTTCAGTTATTCTTTCACCAAACCACATTAATAGAATAGTACCAGTAATCAAACTAATTGTACCAGTAAAAATAAAACTAAAACCAGGATTTATAACTACGGATTGCCCACCTGCTGACATTGAAGGTAAAAATACTGCAACGATTCCATAGGCCTGCATAGCAGATATTAAAACCGTAAGATAACGAGTGATTTGAGTGATTTTTTTCCTTCCTGCTTCACCTTCTTTTTGCAACCGTTGGAAATAAGGGACTACAGTACTCATTAATTGTATGATAATTGAAGCTGATATATAAGGCATAATACCTAATGCAAATAATGTTGCCTTTTCAAATGCTCCACCTGCAAACAAATTATATAGTCCGAGTAAAGTGTTCTGATAACTCTGAAAAGCAGTTGATAGTGCATCAGTATCAATTCCAGGAATTGGAATATGAGCTCCTAAGCGCACTAGCACAAGAATACCAAGTGTAAAAAGTACACGTTTTCTTAGCTCAGGTATTGCAAAAATATTTTTTATCTTTTCAAACATTATTGCTCAGTAACCTTGCCGCCTGCTTTTGTAATTTTTTCTCTTGCAGAACCACTAAAAGCGCTGGCAGTAACATTAAGTTTTTTACTTAATTCTCCATCTCCTAATATCTTAATTGGACGTAAGGAATATTTAACTATTCCATTTAATTTTAAAATATCAGCATCAACTATTCCTTCTTCCAATTTATCTAGATCAGAAATATTTACAATTTGGTATTCTTTCTTAAATAAAAAATTAGAAAAACCACGCTTTGGTAGTCGACGATGCAAAGGCATCTGTCCACCTTCAAACCAAGGGCGGTGTTTTGACCCAGATCTTGAATGGTAACCTTTATCACCTCTACCTGCATTCCTTCCCCAGCCTGATCCATGACCTCGACCCAATCGTTTTTTACTGTGAGTTGAGCCCTTAGATGGTTTTAATTCACCTAATTTCATTAAAATTCCTCAACTTTAACTAAATAGCTTACTTTACTTATCATACCTCTAATTGAAGGTAAATCTTCTTTAATTACAGTTTGATGCATTTTACGAAATCCAAGAGCTTTCATAGTTAATTTAGCTTTCTTTTTATAACCAATTTGACTTTTTACTTGTGTAATCTTTATTTTTTTTTGTTTAGGCATAATAAATTATTAATTGAAAACTTCTTTTACCTTCATTCCGCGTTTGTTTGCCACTGAAACAACATCTTGTAAATCAGTTAATGCCTTCATAGTTGCTTTAGTAACATTTAATGGGTTATTTGAACCAAAACGCTTTGTTAAAATATTTTGAATACCAACTTGTTCCATTATTGATCTAACAGCTGCTCCAGCGATAATCCCCGTTCCAGGTGAGGCTGGTTTTAGCATTACTTGACTTGCGCTATAGCGAGAAATAATTTTATGAGGAATTGTTTTATTAACTAAATGAATTTTTACAATGTTTTGCTTTGCCTCTTCTTTAGCTTTACTAATTGCAGACATTACTTCACCCGCTTTACCTTGTCCAATACCAACATGTCCATTTCCATCTCCAATTACAACTAGAGCACCAAAACGAAAGTTCTTTCCTCTTGATGTTACTTTAGCAACTCGAGTAACGCGAATTACCGATTCCTCTTTTAAGTCAAGCTCTGCAGGATTAATCATGCTTTTTCCTAATATTTAAAATTTTAAACCAGCTTCTCTCGCCGCATCTGCAACTGCTTTTATTCGACCATGGTAAGGATAGCCATTTCTATCAAAAACAACTTTTTTAATTTTATTTTCAATTGCTTTCTTTGCAATAACAGTACCTACTTTAGAACTAATGTCGATTTTAGATTTAGCTTTTGAAACTTCTTTATTTATTAATTTATCATAAGACGATGCCGAAACTAGAGTCTCTCCTTTATGGTCGTCAATAATTTGAGCTGTTATGTGTTTATTCGATCTATATACAACTAAACGTGGACGTTCTGGATGTAAAAGGTTATTTCTTTTACTTCTGTTGCGTCTACGTAAATTACGTGCATCTTTAATAGATAGCCTTTTCATTATGCAGTTGCTCCGCCTACAGTTTTACCTTGTTTTGTTTTAACATATTCATCTTTATATCTTATCCCTTTACCTTTGTAGGGTTCAGGTGTTCGAAATGATCTTATTTTTGCTGAGACTTCACCAACCAATTGTTTATTAATACCACTTATTATTATCTCAGTTTTATTTGCTTTAATCTCAATTTCTTCAGGCGGTTCAAAAAAAATATCGTGAGAATATCCTAACTGTAAAACAAGATACTTTCCTTGCATATTAGCTTGATAACCAACGCCTCTTATTTCTAAATTTTTCGAAAAACCTTCATTTACTCCATGCATACCATTGGCAATTAATTGACGAGTAGTACCATGCAATGAACGATGAGCCCTAGAGTCTGAAGGACGCTCAACTAATAAAGTCTTATCATCTAGTTTTACTTTCATATCGCTATGAAAAGGTACATTAATAGAACCTTTAGGGCCTGTGATTCCTACAAAGCTATCGTTAAGCTTGATGCTAACTTTTTCAGGAATTTCAATAATCATTTTACCAACTCTAGACATTATTGACCCTACCAAACTTTACAAAGAATTTCACCGCCAACTCCAATACGTTTAGCAGTTTTATTAGAAATAACACCTTTAGATGTAGATAATATAGAAATTCCCAACCCATCTAATACTCTAGGGATTTCATCACCACCAACGTATACACGCAAACCTGGCCTACTTACTCTTTCTATTCCAGAGATTACAGCATGACCTTTATGATCATACTTTAAAAATATTCGAATTATAGACTTTGTCTTATCTTCAACAAACATAAAATCTTTAATATATTTTTCTTCTTTTAAAATAAACGCAATACGTTTTTTTAAATTAGAGGAAGGAATATCAACAAATCGTTTTTCTACCGTCATTCCATTTCGAATTCGAGTTAACATATCAGCAATTGGATCTGTCATAGACATAACACTTTCCCCCTTTTACCAACTGGCCTTAGTAACACCAGGGATCTCTCCTTTAAGTGCCATCTCTCTAAAACAAATACGACAAAGACCAAATTTTCTCATATAGCCATCAGGTCGACCACAGTTAAAACAACGATTGTAACTTCGAGATGAAAATTTAGGTTTTCTCCTAGCCTTAACAATAAGTGATTTTTTAGCCATCAATTTCCTCAACTTCTTCTTGTTTAGTAGATTTTTCTCTTAGCGGGAGGCCCATTAGCTTCAACAACCAGTAAGATTCATCATTTGATGAAGCGGTAGTAGAAAATGTGATATCCATTCCACGAATACTATCAATTTTATCATAATCAATTTCAGTGAAAATAATCTGCTCTTTCACTCCAAATGAATAGTTTCCTCTCCCATCAAATGACTTAAAAGATAGACCTCTAAAATCGCGAGTTCTTGGTAGCGCTATAGCAATTAGTCTCTCCATAAAGTCATACATTCTATTACCACGCAAAGTCACTTTACAACCAACTGGATATCCTTTTCGAATTTTAAAGTTTGAAATATCTTTTTTTGAAAAAGTGGTTACTGGCTTCTGGCCTGTAATTAAAGTCAATTCTTGGATGGCGCTCTCTAACTTCTTTGGGTTATCTTTAGCATCTCCGATGCCCATATTTACTGATATATGAGACAAGCTAGGTACTTCCATAATATTTTGATATTTAAAACGTTCAACCATAGATGAAACTACTTCATCCAAAAATTTACTTTTAAGATTGGAACTAAAATTATTTTTACTTTTATTAGCCATAATTTTTATTTTATTTCTTCACCAGTTCTAATCGAGACTCTAACTTTAGAACCATCATCTAATTTTTTATAACCAATCCTAGTTGGTTTTCCGCTATGCACTAGCATAACATTTGAAACATGGATTGAACCTTCTTTCTCAACAATACCTCCTTGTGGATTTTCTTGAGATGGTCGCGTATGTCGTTTAATAAGGTTAACTCCTTCAATGATTACCCGCTCTTTTTTTGGAAATACGTAAAGTATTTTCCCTTCCTGACCTCTATGATTTCCACGAATCACACGAACATTCATTCCAGTTTTAATATTCATTAAATAACCTCTGGGGCCATAGAAACAATTTTCATATAACCACTATCACGTAATTCACGTGCAACAGGTCCCAAAACACGAGTTCCTCGAGGTTCTCCAGCTGAATTCAATAGCACAGCTGCATTATCATCAAAACGAATATATGAACCATCTGAGCGACGAATTTCTTTTTTTGTCCTTACAACAACGGCACGTGTAACTTGACCTTTTTTCACCATACCGTCAGGAATAGCTTGCTTCACAGTTACAACTATTAAATCACCTATTGATGCATAACGTCTACGACTGCCGCCTAATACCTTGAAGCAGAGTACTTCACGTGCACCGGAATTATCAGCAACTTTAAGTCTTGTTTCTTGCTGTATCATTAATCATTAACCAATTTTAATCGATTCTCTAATAATTTCACTCACAAACCAACGCTTTCTTTTACTAACTGGCCGCATAGCGCTTATTTTAACAATATCCCCCAATTTTGGTTCTATAGAACCAACGTGAGCTAAATGTTTCTTAAATCTTTTTACAAATTTTCCGTATACTGGGTGAGCAATCTTTCTTGTAACTCGAACCACAACAGTTTTTTCCATTTTATCGCCTACCACTTCACCAACTAATGTTTGCTTTCTTCGACTAGACATATTTTTTATCAACTTTTCTTTTCTCTAATGCCAATAGCAAACTCTTTTTTTAAAGTTTTTAATTGAGCAATTTCTTTTTTTAAAAATTTTATTTTCAAAGGATCTTCAAGCTGCTGCATTGCTTTTTGAAATTTTAAATTTTGCAAAGCTTCTTCATTCTCTTCTAATTTGGTATCAATTTCTACGATATTAAGATTATTTAGATCACGACTTCTCATTATAAATCTCTTCGAGCTACAACTTTAGTTTTGATTGGTAATTTATATGAAGCATTATAAAAAGCCTTTTCCGCTCCTTCTTTATCTACTCCCTCAACTTCAAATAATATACGACCCGGCTTAACGACAGCAACCCAATATTCTGGAGTACCTTTCCCTTTTCCCATTCTTGTTTCAGCAGGTTTTTTCGTAATGGGTTTATCGGGAAAGATTCGAATCCACATTTTACCAACTTTACGAACTACGCGCGTTATGGATACACGACAGGCTTCAATTTGTCGACTAGTTATCCATCCAGATTCCATAGCCTTTAAACCATATGAACCAAAAGCAACATAATTTCCACCTTTTGCAACACCTCTTCGATTTCCTCTATGATGTCTTCTAAATTTAACTTTTTTTGGCTCTAGCATAGACTATTTCCTTGAGGACTCTCCATTACATATCCAAACTTTTATACCAATTATTCCATATTGAGTCTGCGCCTCAGTAAGAACATAATCAATATCTGCACGTAACGTGTGCAAAGGAACTCTTCCTTGAGAAAATTTTTCACTTCTTGCAATCTCAACACCACCAAGTCGTCCAGCTACATTAATCCTTATTCCTTCTGCCCCCATTCGCATTGTAGATTGAATTACTTTATTTACTACACGACGATATGAAACCTTTTTCTGTAATTGATGAGCAATATTAGAACCAACTAAAGCTGCATCAAGCTCAGGTCTTTTAACTTCAGAAATATTTAATTGAGTATTTTTTTCAGTAAGCTGTTTAATCTCATCTTTTAATCTATTGACTTCTTCGCCACCTTTTCCAATGACTATACCTGGCCTAGCAGTATGAATTGTTACTGTAACTGTTTTTGATGATCGACTTATCTCTACTTTTGAAATTCCAGCATTCGGAAGTCGAGCTTTTAGATATTTTCTAATTCTTAAGTCTTCTTCAAGACCTGCTGTAAAACTTTTACCCGCGAACCAAGTAGATCGCCAATTTTTATTAATTTGCAATCTAAAACCTACAGGATGTGTTTTTTGACCCAATCAATCCTCCTTAATTATTATCCGATACTATAATTGTTAAATGAGAAGTTGGTTTGTTTAATTTAGAAATACGCCCCATTGATGCAGCGCGAAAACGTTTGATATGGGCACCACCATTAGCATAACATTCTTTAATACAAAGTTTTTCAGTCTCAATTTTCTCATCTTCCATCTTATTTATTAAATTGTGATAAGCGGATGTTAATGTTTTCTCAATTTGAACAGAAGCTTTCGCTTTTGAAAAGTGCAAATAATTAAGCGCATCATCAAATTTTAGACCTCTAATTTCATCCAATATCACTTTAATCTTTCTAGGAGATTGACGAATGTGTCGAGTTATTGCTTTAGCTTCCATAATCAATTTTTCCTATCACCAGAATGCAATCTAAAAGTTCTTGTCGGCGCAAACTCACCAAGCTTATGACCTACCATATTTTCATTAATAAAAACTGGTATAAATTTGTTACCATTATGAACCGCAAAAGTATGTCCAACAAAATCAGGAGTTATCATAGAACGTCGTGACCACGTTTTAATTACCTTTTTTTTCTTAGCTTCGTTCATCTTTTCAATCTTTTTTTGAAGCTTATCATCTACAAATGGTCCTTTTTTTAGTGATCTAGCCAATCTACTTTCTCCTCTTTAAAATATATTCATTTGATTTTTTATTTTTTTTACGTGTTTTATAGCCTTTAGTTGGAGTTCCCCATGGAGATACTGGATGACGACCCCCAGATGATTTACCTTCACCTCCACCATGTGGATGATCAATTGGATTCATAACAACGCCACGAACAGTGGGACGCTTACCCAACCACCTACTTCTTCCAGCTTTTCCTGAAACAATCTGTTCATGAGACTTATTACCGACTTCACCAATTGTCGCAAAACAATGCTGTCGAATCTGCCTAACTTCTCCAGATGGAAGTTTTAATGTAGTAAACCCATCATCATGTGCCATAACTTGTGCTGCAGAACCAGCACTTCTAGCTAACTGGCCACCTCTACCAGGTTCAAGTTCTATATTATGAACAAACATTCCCTTTGCAACTTTTTTCAATGGCAATGCATTTCCTATTTTCAAAGGGACGTTTTCACCGCTAAGAATTTCATCCCCAATTTTTGTCCCAAAAGGTGAGAGAATATATCTTTTTTCACCATCTGAATAAAAAAGCAGTGCAATATTTGCGGATCTATTTGGATCATACTCAATTGATGCGACTTTAGCTGGGATATCAAATTTATCACGCTTAAAATCAATGATTCTATATCTCCTTCGGTGACCGCCACCTCGGTGCCTTACTGTTATCCTACCTTTATTGTTTCGACCACCTGTTTTTCGCAAAGCTGTTGTTAATTTCTTTTCAGGGAAATTCTTTGTTATCTCTGAAAAATCTGAACGAGAAGCGAATCTACTTCCAGGGGTCGTAGGTTTTAAGTTTCTTATACCCATCAGCTAGCAACCTCGCCTCTTAGTAGATCTATTTCATAACCATCCATTAAAGTAACTACTGCTTTTTTCCAACTAGCCCTTTTCCCTTGC
>Ga0208764_10001477_pt1 | contig 15041 bp, 10 predicted proteins | sample ETNtaG_18_FD_185762 | JGI IMG/M metagenome (GOLD analysis project Ga0208764, IMG submission 185762) | Marine microbial and viral communities from oxygen minimum zone, Eastern Pacific Ocean - ETNP201302SV91 (SPAdes) (version 2) | ecosystem: Environmental > Aquatic > Marine > Oceanic ... | reverse complement strand
TTCAGCATCTGAAAAAGCTATCAAGATCGCACAAGAAACTATTATTGTTGATGGACACATTGATGTTCCTTATCGCGTAAAGGAAAAGTGGGTTGATGTCACTAAAGCCACGCAGGACGGCGACTTCGACTACCCTCGTGCAGTATCTGGTGGTTTGAACGCCCCTTTTATGAGTATTTACGTGCCTGCTAGTTTAGACAACTCTCCAGAATCTACGCAGATTGCCCATGAGCTCATCGATTCAGTAGAAGCCATTGTTGCCCGTGCACCTGATAAATTTGCCATTGCTAAAAGCCCTTCTGACGTAAAAGCCCAATTTGAAAAAGGGTTAATTTCACTGCCAATGGGCATGGAAAATGGTTCTCCTATTCAAGGTGACTTGGCGAATCTAACGGCTTTTTACGAGCGCGGGATTCGCTACATCACCCTTGCTCATAGTCAAGCTAACCACATTTCTGACTCTTCGTATGACCTGCGCAGAAAATGGAAAGGCCTTAGCCCGTTTGGCAAAACCTTAGTGGGCGAAATGAACAACATTGGTATTATGCTGGATATTTCCCATGTGTCTGACGACGCCTTTTACCAAGTTATTGAGTTAACAAAGGTGCCAGTTATAGCGTCACATTCTTCACTGCGCCGCTTTACCCCCGGTTTTGAGCGCAACATGGACGACGAGATGATCAAAAAACTCGGCGAAAATGGCGGTGTTATTATGATTAACTTTGGTTCTAGTTTTGTATCTAAAGAAGCTGGAAAGTGGCGTAGTGGCCTTACTGCAGCGCGCAAAGCCTTGGTTGAAAAAGAAGGCGAAGACAGCCCTAAGCTAGAGAACTTTGAAGAGAATTATCGCAAAGAAGTGCCATACCCTTATTCAACCCTTGATGAAGTGCTTGACCATATCGATCACGTGGTAAAACTGATTGGTGTTGATCACGTGGGTATTGGTTCAGACTATGACGGTGTAGGTGACTCACTCCCCATTGGGCTTAAAGACGTGGCGAGTTTTCCAAACCTAGTACAAGGATTGCTGGATAGAGGTTATAGCCGTACCGACATTGAAAAGATATTGAGCGGAAACCTTTTGCGCGTTTGGCAACAAGTGGAAGACTATGCGAAAGCGCACTAGTCGCGCAATGCTTTAAAAATGAAGCGTAGGGAAGCGTGTTATCGCTTCCACATGCTTTATCTACTCTACTGCACTTTCAACTCTATTATTTTTTGCGTGACACAATTAAGTAAAACGCGCTTGGCAATACCAACAGTGTTAATACCAGTGCACTCGCCATACCGCCTACCATAGGCGCCGCAATGCGCTGCATCACTTCACTACCAGTTCCAGTGGCATAAAGCACAGGCAACAAGCCAACAATAATAGAAAGCGATGTCATCATAACTGGGCGAAGTCTTGCCGAGGCGGCATGGACAATAGCCTTTTTCACAAGCACATCTTTTTTAGTGTTGCCATTTTCTGTTGCGTGCTTAGTAAGTGCATCTGATACATATTGGTTTAGATAGACCAACATGATAACGCCTATTTCTACCGCTACACCTGCTAAGGCAATAAACCCGACACCTACCGCCACCGACAGATTGAAGTTAAGAAGGTAAAGCAACCATACACTGCCCACCAGCGCCAACGGTAAGGTCGCGAGTATGAGTGCCACATCGCGAAGGCGTTTAAATGCCAGATAAAGTAAAAGGCAGATAATGGCTAACGTTAGCGGTATAACCACCGACAGTTTTGCTTTCGCGCGCTCAAGGTAAGCAAACTGCCCCGCCCACGTAATGGAGTATCCAGTGGGTAAATCAAGTTGCTCTGACAAATGACGTTTTGCGCTATCTACATAACCCCCTAAGTCAATACCCGTGGCTGAGTCTGACGAGATATCAATGTATACCCATCCGTTTAATCGGGCATTTTCACTTTTAATCCCAGCCGGCCCGTCGTCAATACGCACGGTCGCCACATCGCCAAGGGTAATGTGAACACCGCTTGGTGTGACGAAAGGCATGGATGCTAAAGATTCAGGCGTATCGCGGTAGTGCTGTAAAAAGCGCATGGCAATAGGAAAACGCTCACGCCCTTCCACTGATTGTGTAACCACTTTGCCGCCCACTGCCGAGCCTACAATACTGTGAACATCGTCTATCGTCATGCCGTAGCGCGCCGCCAACTGCCTGTCGATATCGATATAAACGTAACGGCCACCCACCACACGCTCAGCGTATACTGATGCTGTATTGGGCAGGTCTTTAAGCAGTATCTCAATATCCTTTCCTATGGCTTCAATGCCTGCTAGGTCAGGCCCCGCAATCTTGATCCCAACAGGGGTTTTTATCCCGGTTGCCAACATGTCGATACGGGTTTTAATTGGCATTACCCACGCATTGGTCAGCCCTGGAAATTGCACCAGAGCGTTAAGCTCTTCTTTGAGCTTTTCAGTGGTCATGCCCGCCCTCCACTGGGCTTTCGGTTTAAGCTGAATGAAGGTTTCAATCATCGTCAATGGTGCAGGGTCTGTGGCCGTATCTGCGCGTCCAATTTTCCCGAATACCGTTTCAACCTCAGGCAAGGTTGCAATAAGCTTGTCCGTCTGCTGTAAAAGCTCTCTGGCTTTACCCACTGAAATACCCGGATAGGTAGTAGGCATATACATCAAATCGCCTTCGTCCAGTTCGGGCATAAATTCGCTACCTAGTTGGTTTAACGGCCAGTACATGGAAAGCAATAAGCAAAATGCCCCCGCCAGGGTGAGCAGTGGGTAGTTAAGCAGCCGCGTTAGCAATGGCTGATACACACGTTCTAAAGCTCGATTTACCGGGTTCTGGGCTTCAGATCGTATTTTTCCGCGTACAAAATAACCCGCCAGCACAGGAACTAAAGTAATTGCCAGCGCCGCAGCTGCTGCCATGGCATAGGTTTTGGTAAAGGCAAGAGGCGCAAAAAGACGACCTTCTTGCGCTTCCAATACAAAAACAGGAATAAAGGATACGGTTATAATTAGGAGCGCAAAGAATAAAGCTGGACCAACTTCGGTGGTCGACTTAATCACCAGTTCCCAGCGTTTGGCTGCCGAAAGCTTTGCAAATGTTGGCGCAGAGGCTGGTATAGATGTTCGCGACTGGGCACTCCCTGCCCCCCCCTGACTTGCTGAATCCCTTTGACTCGCTGAATCCCTTTGACTCGCTGAGGCTCCCTGACTTGATGAAACAGCATGCTGATGAAGGTGCTTGTGTAAATTTTCAACCACAACAATAGCGCCATCCACCATTGCACCAATAGCGATAGCAATGCCACCTAAAGACATGATGTTGGCATTAAGTCCCTGCAGCTTCATTACGATAAAGGCGGCGAGAATACCAATGGGCAAACTGATTAGCGCAACCATAGATGAACGTATGTGAAACAAGAAGATAGCGCATACCAAACCAACAACTAGCAATTCCTCCACTAGCTTATTGGTGAGGTTATCGACGGACTTATCAATAAGGGTGGAGCGGTCGTAAACGGGGACGATATTCACCCCTTCCGGCAAGCTCGCTTTTAATGTATCCAGCTTAGCTTTAACCGCATCGATAGTGGCTTTTGCGTTTTCGCCATAGCGCATCACTATAATGCCACCCACGGTTTCGCCATTCCCGTTTAGTTCAGCAATACCGCGGCGCATCAACGGGCTTTCTACCACTTGTGCTACATCATTAATCGTTATGCTAACGCCGTCCTTGATAACGCCTGTAGGCAACGACAGTATGTCGTCAATGCCCTGAATGTAGCTTTGCGCACTAACCATGTACTCTGCCTCGGCCATTTCAATAACCGAAGCGCCTGACGCGCGGTTACCCCGTTTAAGGGCAATTTCTATCATGGATGGCTGAATGTTGTAGGCACGTAATTTTTCAGGGTCGACAATAACTTGGTATTGTTTAACCATCCCTCCAATAGACGCCACTTCAGATACGCCTTCAACTGACTGAAGCTCAAACTTCAAGAACCAGTCTTGCAACGCCCTTAACTCACCAGCATCTAGCGCATTTGGCTGACTAGCATCGTTCTCCAACGCATAAATGTAAACCCAACCTACCCCTGTCGCATCTGGACCTAACTGAGGTGTCACGCCTTCTGGAAGTTGCGAAGACGCCTGGCTTAGGTATTCCAGAACACGGCTTCGAGCCCAGTACATGTCTGTATCGTCATCAAAGATAATATATACGTAGGCATCGCCGAAGAATGAATACCCTCGCACCGTCTGTGCGCCAGGCACTGACATTAGCGCAGAGGTGAGAGGAAACGTCACCTGATCTTCCACCACTTGCGGCGACTGACCGGGATAGTTTACTTTCACTATAACTTGGACATCAGATAAATCAGGGATAGCATCAACGGGGGTGTTTTTCACCGCCCAGACACCCGCAATACTGAGCATAATAGCGCTCAGCAATACCAGTATTCTATTGTTTACCGACCAGCGAATTACCGATTCAATCATGGTGCATATGCTCCTTATGATTTATCGATTTTTGTTCTGCCGACTTGTGAACCATTGACTCGTGAGCATCGCTTTGATATCCATCGCCCTTCCGCTCGCCCGCATCATGTTTATGATTACTGTGACCTGAGTCATGCACCATGCCCTTGTCCATTGCATGTTCACTATGTTTACGCATATCAATAACCGTGAACTCTTCGCCAGTCACAAAGGTGAACATGATGTTGTCACCTTCACTAAACTGAGATAAGTCAATATGCTTTGATACCGCAAATGACATTGTCGCAGGTCCCCGCCCCCATTTTTCAATCGGCCCGCGAGCGATCACTAACTTTGCGTTATTCGAAGCGCCATTCGTTTCGGTGTCAGCTGGCAATTCAATTGCCTCAATAGTACCTGTTGTCGTGGCCTGGTGATCGGGCGCTTTCATTCGCTCAAAGTCACTGCTTTTCGACGACTCTGAATCAATCAAAAATTGTGCTGATACCACCACATCATCCTCTGGCAGCAAGCCTTCGACGACTTCAAAATGTGTACTATCGCTTTGCCCCAGCGTTACGCGTACCGACTTAAAGTTGCCATCGCCATCACTGAGTACCACTTTTGCGCCCTCAGTCGTGCGAATAACGGCACTGCGAGGAACCAGTAATGCCGCCTTGCGTTGAGTAGGCTTTATTCCAACGTGGGCAAACATATTGGGCTTTAACGTGTGGTTGTTATTGTTTAGCGGTATGCGCACTTTCAGGGTTCGCGTTGTTTCTGACAAAGACGGATAAATATACTCTACGTGGCTTTCCCATTTAGCTCCGGACGCATGGTCCATTTCATCAAGGGTAACCACAGCGCTATTATGAGGCGCTATAATTTGCGCGTACTTTTCAGGCACCTCGGCAATCACCCACACCGTATCTAGCTGTGCAATGCTCATCAAGGTTGTCCCGGGCTGAACGTAAAATCCTTCCCTGATATTCAGCGCTTCTACCACACCGCTTTGCGGCGCGTTAAATGTGACGGTTTGTGTTACTCGTCTAGTTTTTTGCAATGCTTCAATAACGCTTTTTGATAGCCCCAGAGTTCTTAGGCGCTCGGCTGCGCCATCAATTAAACGTGCGTCTCCTCGCTTAATAGCTAAAACGTATTCTTCTTGTGCGCTAACTAATTCTGGCGAATACAGGGTATAAAGTGCCTGTCCTTCTTCTACTTGCTCACCTTGAGATTTAATGAAAAGCCTGTCGACCCAACCTGACACTCTAGGGTGGATGTGCACAATACTCTCTTCATCGTAAGCAACGTTGCCCACCGCCGTTACGGTCTGTTGAAGTGCTCCTATGGTAACGGGCGCGACTTTAACCCCTATATTGTGCTGTACATTTGGCGGAATCATTACGGTACCAGGCGTACGCTCATTACTTTTCGCAGATGTTGCTTCGTCATTGGCGTATACGGGCACCAAGTCCATTCCCATCGGTGACTTTCCCGGTTTGTCACGGCGATAGCTGTCATCCATAGGCGCTACCCAATATAAAGGGGCTTTGTTATCAGTTTCGTCGCTGTGGGTGTTTACTCCGCTGTGGGCACTTTCACCATGTCCGTGTTTTGATGAATCAGGCAATAATAATGAAGCCAAGCCGTACGCTAACAGGCCGCCAAATAGCAGACCTATTAGCAAACCTTTTAATAGTGTGCTTTTTGTATCTGGAGCAGGGGGAGTTGAAGATGTCATATTAACTACTCTTTATTCGAAAAATGGGCGTGAGTGGGCAGGTACAAATAAGCAAGTGACGCCAGTGTCCTGGCGCGCTCGATGTCGATTTTGAGTAAATCATCCTGTACCTGTACTTGCTTGAGATTGGCATTAACAACATCACTAATATCACCGGTGTCTGTGGTATAAGCTGTCAGTTCAGCTTCAGAAAGTTGCTGTGTTTCACCAATTAACGCCGTTTCATAAAGCGCTTTGCGCTCACTTAGCGCTGACAAGCGTGATTTAAGCACCTCTGCATTCGCGGCAAGCTCGTTCACTTTCAAGCGGAAGTCCGTTTCAGACGCACTCATTTTGGAAGCCGCCGCCGCTATTGAAGCGTCTTGACGAGATTTGTTGAAAAACGGAAGGTCTACTTGAACACCCAATGACACAAAATCAGCTCGGCTTGCGCCATTTTGCGCGTCTTGTCTGTATCCATAACTTGCTTCAAATGCCCACTGAGACTTAGTTTGCTCTCGCGCTATGTTCACATTTTGCGCTTCTATCTGGGTCTGAATTTGAAGCAGCATAGCCTCAGGATGATGCTGTAGTATTGAAAAAGGCTCACTGCTCTCAATAACCGTTAAGAACGAAGAAAGGCTGAGGTTGCTGTCGTTTAAGATAGCATCGAGCTCGATACGCTTTGGATAAGAAGGCGTTGATTCTTGCGTTGATTGAGCCAGCGGTGCGCTTACAGAGTCATCTAGCGGCGCACCAAACCATTTTGAAAGTGCCGATCTCGCTTCATTTTTTTGCTGGTAGGCCTGCACATATTTGTCGTCTAGTGACAACAATGCCAAGCGCACTTGCAGTATGTCTTGCTGCGCCGCTGCACCAACGCCTTGACTGTATCTGGAGTCAGTAAAATCGAGTAGCTGAGTAAGCAATGATTTCTCTTTGTCCAATAATCCAATGCGACGTGTTGCATAGACCCAATCTAACCAAGTAAGGGTAACTTCACGTTTAAGCCACGCCTTTCTCGCTTGGCTCTCTACGGACATTTGATCAGCCATAACCTGATACTTTTGCCGGCTGTAGAGGTTTTCATCGCCTCGCGGTAACTGCTGCTTCAAACCAACTTTAAATTGCGTCATAGGCTCTTGGTCAAATGCGAAGCCGTCGGTAGGCAAGTTTTGTACAGACGCTGAAACCTGAGGGTTTGCCCAATATGATGACGCTTCAGCTTCTGCATTAAAGCGATCCTTTCGATGCGCATTCCCTTTAAGCAAAGGGTCGTATTGAATAGCTAGCTGCAGCGCTTGTTCTAAGCTTAACGGTTGCGCCTTAGCAGGCTTTATAAACAGGAGAAAAGAAGTCAGCACGAATAATACGATAAACACTGTGCTCGCGCTACAGGGCCTACCAGCGCTAACGCCCTCTTTATTAGATACCAAATAAATGCTCATGAGTAACATCACTTTTCAAGCGTAATGCGTGTTGAATTCGTCTGCTTTTCGCTGCCTTTGACAAAGGGAGTTAGCAAAAAAGCGTGCCACGCGTTACAGAGATAAAAAGGTTAGAGGCACTTTAAATCGAAGTAAGGACTTCGTTAGATAAAATACATCCCTATGCGAAACAAATCCGCAAGATAGATCTATGCTGTGAGCAGTGATTTAGGTGGGCGAAACTGCCCAAAATGAAGGGTTTTGCACTGTCCTAAAACAGGGGCAGTGGCCGCCATTCTCGCTACCAATACTTCGGTCTCGAAAGTAGGCTGTAAAAGCGCGGTTGCGCTTAGATTTAAACAGTGATCGGCAGGACAGTTACACTCATCCTTGCAACAAGGCATGTTGTTCATTTGCGCTATCAAACGCTGCATCGCCGACTTGACTCATTGTGTTTGCATTGCTATTTGCAGTTAATGCCGCATCTTGCGATGACATTCCCTGATGTTGGCAATGTGTATTCGAGAATTCGGATGGTCCCGCAGGCTTTCTAATTACACCGTTTTTTGCGTAGGTGTTACCCTCTGCATCTGACAAATAAGTTGAATGAGAAGCATGAGACGAAACAGAATTCTCTGCCATCGCAGATACAGAATGAGTGTGGTTGAAAGTATGTTCAACAGACACGGCGCGACCTGATGACACAAGGGACATCATCAAGAAGAATATAAAAACTAACGAATTGACGTTAGATTCTTTATACCATTTAGGCGCTAAACCAAACTGAAACTTGCTCAAGTGCTACTCAAAGGGTTTCTGTGTCATTGATAATATGGGTTAAATAATAGCTTGTTGTCGAGAGCCAGTAAAGCTCACTTATAGCGCATACTGGCTCCAACCTTCTAGAATTGCGACAAATAATCCTGCAACATCAAGCTCATGGTCGGGAACAAGGGGTTTGCTTTAGGTACCGCACACTCTTCTTGCTGATTAACCATGTTTGCATTGAAATTCATTTGTTTAAGCAGTCGAGGACTAACGACTAAGTCTGCGTGGCACAATGCATAAGACTCATCAATAACAAAAAAGGTATTCGGACCTTCACTTGCGTCCATTAACTGCTCTATGCCGCGAATTGGCGTGGTTACATCAGCTTGAGAGTGAGCGGCAAATAGTGGCACTTCAATTTGCTGTCCTTCCTCGACTTTGTCCCGAATGATGTTTATTAAATCCATCAATTCCAACCCTGCTAAACCTGCCACATTTGGATACTTGTAAGGGTTGGGGCCATGAGTTTGATAGGTTCCATCAATAATTCTGGCTAAAAGTTTAATGCCCCAAATTCGAGACATACTTTCAGCATTATCAGACAGCGCCAGCGCGCCAGAAAATAGCATAAGACCATCAATATTATTTACTTCGCTTCCTGCACTATCCAGATAATGTTCAACCGCCAGCGCACCACCTGTAGAGAAGCCACCTATAAGCAAAGTATCACCCATGCTATCAGCCAATTTAATGACTTCATCAACATGCCCCTGCCAGCGCTCAGCTAAATCCCAGTCAGACATGTCATCATCGGCATCTCGTTTACCATGCCCAGGCAAAAGCGGCACGACTACAGTAAAACCCTGTTCAAATAAGATGTTGGCGATTTCACACATAAAGAAAGGTGAGTCGCTTAAGCCGTGGATAAGCACTGCCACCTTGCTGCTTGATTTGTTGGTCAGCATGAAAGGCGAATTGCCTTCATTGCGCAATACGTTGCTGCATACCGAAAAACGATTGAGTGCCGTTTCTCTACACGGCTGGGTTTGGCCCCACTCTTTTTCGTAAAATGCTTTGAACTGATTTTGAAGGTCTGAAAAACTTCTGCTTTTCATTTCGCTCGTATCGGGTATAGATAAATTTGCGGCTATAGCCATATTTACACCTAAAAGCGCAACAATACCTATGAGCATTTTTACAAAAAACTTCGATGACACTATTATTCTCCGCTACGGATAATTAATAAAAAACGGGAGCAGTTTACCATGCTCCCGTTTCTTGTGACGATTAATACGTATATTACGTTAGCTAAAGTAAACCTCTAGATCGTCAGAACCACCGATATGTTTACCACCGATAAAGACCTGCGGCACAGTTTCTCGACCGCTAATCGCCGTTAAGCTGGTTAGTGATGCATCTTTGCCCAACACTATTTCTTCGTACTCGTAGCCTTTTTCATCAAGCAGTTTTTTCGCTTTAGCACAGAAAGGACAACCCGGTTTTGTGATAATAGAAACAGGTGCGTTAGTTTGCTCCTCTGGCGCAATGTAAGCCAGCATGGTATCTGCATCCGACACCTCAAACGGGTCGCCAGCTACATCAGGTTCAATAAACATTTTGTCTACCACGCCATCTTTCACTAGCATCGAGTAACGCCAACTTCTTTTGCCGAAACCCAAATCCGCTTTATCGACTAGCATACCCATGCCATCGGTAAATTCTCCGTTACCGTCGGGAATAACGGTTATGTTAGCGGCTTCTTGATCTGCGGCCCATGCATTCATAACAAAAGTATCGTTTACCGATACACAAACAATCTCATCAATGCCGTGTTTCGCAAACTTTTTCGCTAAAGCGTTATAGCGAGGCAAGTGGGTAGAAGAACAGGTTGGTGTAAAAGCACCTGGAAGTGAGAACACCACGACATTTTTGCCAGAAAATAATTCATCTGTCGTTTTCGTTACCCACGTCTCACCTTCTCTGCACGGAAATGAAACGCTAGGTACTTTTTGGCCTTCTTTGGAAGTGAAGCGACTTTCTGACATAACAACCTCTTATCGGTAATCTCAATTGTAAAGTAAGAAGACTAGAATGAGTTTTTGCACAAATCAATAGGTATTGTCTTACATTCGTTAATATCGATTTTGATGCTGAACCTAGCTGATAGCCTGCCTATGCTTTGAGTGGAGGTTAGGTACGGTCGTGACACCATTCACGACCCACCGTAACGCTCAGTATTTTAACATAAGCGATATTCGAGGGTTATCACCATGATTATTTTGGTTGGTGGAGAAAAAGGCGGTAGCGGAAAGAGCTGCCTGGCACAAAACATTGCAGTGTATCTTCGCACTGAAAAAGGTGCCAAGGTGTTAATGGTCGACTGTGACCCGCAGCGAACGACCTCAGACTGGATCCAAGAGCGTAAAGCTAACCCTCGTCTCGCTGAAATTAACTGTGTTCAGTTATACGGTAAAATACGTAACGAATTACTTAGCCTGCGTCAATATTACGATTACGTTGTAATAGACTGTGGTGGACAAGATAACCTAGCGCTTCGCTCGTCAATGGCGGTTGCTGACCATATACTGATTCCACTTAGACCCAAACGTCGCGATCTCAAAACGGTACCTCACATGGAAGACATTTTATCTACCTGTAAAATGGTTAACCCAAAAATGAACGCCGCGTTCGTTATCACGCAGTGCCCTTCTCTACCTAGCCTGGCAAACCGTATTTTAGAGGCAAAAGAAGTGTGTCGCTCATTTGGTATTCCCGTCCTAAACTCTGTTACTTTTAGTAGAAACATGTATGACGATTCAGAAGAGTCAGGGCAGTCAGTTATTGAGAGTGAACCAGAAGGTAAAGCAGCCACAGAAATAAGAACCTTGTTTGAAGAGCTACTAGCTGGCAAAGTGGAGGATGCTTATGAGTTTACTCAACCTCAAAAAGTCGAAGCCGTTAGCTAAGCCCAATCTACGAACTGTAGAAGATTTTATCGACGATGCGCTGCTTTATGCCCAAGGTAAAGTGGATAAAAAGCAACCATCGGCGGCAAAAAACGATTTAAAAGACATTCGTACAGACCGCGTTGTGCCGATAAGAAAGCCTGCAAAATCAGAAGGTATGCGACATGCTACCTTTACGTTAACACCGCAATGTATTGAAAAACTTGCAAACATTGCCCAAAAGACAGGTAAAGCCAAGTCTGCACTGATTAGAGAGTGGATTGAAAATAACAGCATAAATTAGACTAAAGTATAAATCCAAATACATATTTCATTCGTTTTATCCTTCACAATAATAATGTTGCCTTGGCGTTAGCCTACTGGGATACTCACAGACAGCATGTTCTGACAGCGTATAGGAGATACAATCGAATGGGCCGTGAAGGATTTAGCACAGTGCGCGTGCTTGTGTGTGCCCTGCTAATTACTGTGCATGGCGCACAGGTAAAAACGGTAGAAGCGTTCGAGCTTTTCAATACCGAGATTGCTGATGTCGAGAACCTTTTAAATGCCAAGCAATATGCTGACGCCGATAGCAAAGCACTGTTGCTTTTAGAGCAAGCGCTACAACAGCAACAAATGTCTGCTGATACATTTTCTGCCCTCGGACTCTTACTTCAAAACGCATCGCGTTTTGAGGTGTCAAAAGCCATTTTTAATGCCGCCTTAGAGCGCTACACCACAGATGGTGAATTAAACAAAATGGCGTCAACGCTATTACAACTAGCCACCTCAGAAAGACACCTTTCAAATTATTCCATTGCACTGACTTATGTGCGTCGCGCTATGTCTATTGCTCAAATTGAGCGTAATGAATTACTTAAGGCTAAATTGAACCTTGAGCTAGGCATAATTCAACAAGAACAAGGCGAAATTGAAACCGCTTTGGAGCCGTTAAAGCAAGCGCTACGTTATTTTCGTGAAAATAACATGGCCAATGAAATGAGTGTTACGTTGCTGCGCATCGGTGAGATATACAGTTTGCTCAACCAAGCTACGTTGGCTCATACCTACTACCAAGACGCTTTCGACAGTATCGAGGAAACACAGGAGACCCGATTACTTGGTGTGATCAAAACTCGTATTGGTGCCCTGTCTCTCAAAACAGGCTCTGTAAACCAAGCGATAAGAGCAATTAACGAAGGTCTTGAACTCCTGCTATCCACCTCTGATGTAGGGGCCATAGCCGAAGCAAAAATGCTATTGGGAAGAGCATTTGTTGAAAACGGCGATACAGCTAAAGGGCGAGAGTTATTGCAGGAAGCCATGCAATTTGCCGATTCATCGGGTCAGGCAAAATTGGTAAAAGAAGGCAGACTCGCTTTAGCGCAAGCCTATATGAAAGAGCAGAGTTTCGAATTAGCCTTGGAAGAGGCTCGTACGGGTACCATTGACGCGAGAAAAAATAGAGACCTTAGAGGACAGCTTAGTTTTCTTTCGCTACAGCTAAGCGCCTTTGTATCACTAGGCGAATTCAAAAAAGCCCTAGATATTCAATCTGTTATGCAGCAGCTGCGTGAGGTACTACTTGATTCAGAAAACAAGTCTGCCATTGAAGGTCTGCAGGCTGAGATTGAGCTTGTGAGGCAATCTAGGACGTTGGAGAAACTGGAAGAGTCCAAGCAGCTGGCGTTAGCGCAAGCTGAGCGAGAAAACCTGCAGACGACGCTTTTTTGGAGTATATCATTAGCAGCGTTACTCTTGACGTTTTTAGTGTGGAGCCGCTACAAACAACGTCAGCAAACGATTATTTTGCGCCGAGAAGTACGCCAGCAAACACTCAATCTTCAAGAAAAAAATCAAGAACTGGAAAGAGCCTATAAAACGCTAGAAGAGGTAAGCCTGCGCGATCCGTTAACGGGTTTGTACAATAGGCACTACCTCGAATCGCAGCTTCCCGGTGAAATAAGGCGCAGCCAGTTCTCGGCAAAACAAAGCCCCAGTACAGGAAAGACGAAACAAGACTTACTTTGCTTACTTATTGATATCGACCACTTTAAGCGCATCAACGACGACTATGGGCATATTGCCGGCGATAAAGTGCTATCAGCGTTTGCCAATGTCCTCAAAGAGGTCTTCAGACAAACGGATTTAATTATTCGATGGGGAGGCGAGGAGTTTTTGGTGGTTTGTCGCCAATCTACTCGTGAAGAGCTCCCTGAGGTTGCCGAGCGCTGCCGAGAAATGGTCGCAAACACTCCTTTTGATATCGGCTTAGAAAAACCAATCAATATTACTTGTAGCATTGGCTTTTCGCTGCTTCCTCCAGATAGAGAGGAAGACTTTGATACCGCGTGGAAACGCACATTCGCCGTTATCGATTACGCGCTGTATGCCACCAAATTATCAGGGAGAAATGGATGGGTTGGCGTAATCGAAACGCTTAAAACTCCAAGGGAATACCCCACTCCACTAGATACGAAGTTTAATTTTCCTGGTTCGAGAATTGCCACATCGTTCAACAACGTGGCAAGTATCAAATGGCCGGAGACCCTCGAGAAATAGCAGTAGAGGAATAGAGATATGTACAGAGGAAGCTGCAGCTGCCAAGCAATTCAATATGAAATTGATCATATCGGAGAGCTTGACGCCGATGACGAAACGCTAAGCCATTCAGATACCAGTGAACTGCGCGTTACAATTGAAAAAGAGCAGCTAGTTATTGACTGTGCACCGTCAGCGCTAGCGGAACTACACGAGGCTAATGACGAAACCCACCACGTGTGTAACATTTGTGGGAGCGTTATCTTTGTTGAGCGTGGCTCTAACCAAGTGTCGGTTGAGGTTACTTTCAGCGGTCATGACGTCTTAGCAGAGTCTCACTGCCAGTTTGTATTTTAGGTGGGTACACAAGGATAAAGGCGAACTGCGAGTTCGCCCAGATATCAACAGGTGAGAAGTACATTTCTCTCCTGTTTGGTAGTCATGTCTACCCTAGTCGCTATTTTTGATGTCTTCCATATGGTATTTATCAATGAGCGAATACAACGTGGGACGAGTGACGCCAAGTAATTCTGCCGTTTTCGACATATTCTTATCGGCTTTTTGATAGGCCCTGCGAATAGCTCGACTTTCAGCAATTTCTCGCACTTCACGCAGATTCAATGTTTCAGGCTCATCATGGGCATCTACAGGCATCAAGCCTAAATCGTCAGGTTGAATTACCGTACCTTCAGCCATAATAACCGCAGACTTTAGCTTGTTTTGCATTTCTCGAATGTTGCCCGGCCACTTATGGGCTAGCATGGCGTTAACTGCAGTTTCTGAAAAGCTCTTCGCTTTAGCTTTGAATTCTTCGCGATAAATATTCAAGAACGTACGTGCAAGTAAAATAATGTCTTGGTCTCGTTCACGTAAAGGAGGGATCATGATCGGCATTTCCCCCACACGGTAATATAAATCTTCCCTGAATGTTTCTTGTGCCACCATAGCCTGTAAATCGCGGTGCGTTGCACAAATTACGCGTATATCAACGGGAATTTCATTGCGTCCACCAACGCGCTCGATCACGCGCTCCTGCAGAAAACGAAGCATCTTAGCTTGCAGACCAATGGGCATATCACCAATTTCATCTAAAAATAGTGTTCCGCCTTGTGCTGTTTCAATCTTGCCGACGGTGGTTTTGTTCGCGCCAGTAAACGCCCCTTTTTCG
>Ga0208764_10001476_pt1 | contig 15043 bp, 18 predicted proteins | sample ETNtaG_18_FD_185762 | JGI IMG/M metagenome (GOLD analysis project Ga0208764, IMG submission 185762) | Marine microbial and viral communities from oxygen minimum zone, Eastern Pacific Ocean - ETNP201302SV91 (SPAdes) (version 2) | ecosystem: Environmental > Aquatic > Marine > Oceanic ... | reverse complement strand
TTAAACCCTATTGATGAAGCAGAAGGCTATGCGGTATTACAAAGAAAATTTAATCATTCTCAGGAGAGCATAGCCAATGCAGTTGGAAAAAAGCGCGTGACTATTTCAAATGCATTACGATTATTAAAATTACCAAAGAAAATAATAAATAGTTTGCGGAGTCAGACTATTTCAGCTGGGCATGGTCGTGCTATATTAATGATGAATACTCTAACGGGAATGAACAAGTTATATGATTTGATAGTTGCAAAAAAACTTAGTGTTCGAGCAGCAGAGGCTATTGCGAAGGGAAAATCAACTGGAAAGGTTAAAATTGTATCTAAAAAAGTAAAGAAAAACAGTTCTCCAGTAAAAATGGTCGAAGATGAATTAATTACAATACTAGGTACAAAGGTTGAAGTTAAATATTCAAAAAATGGTGGAGATATTGAGATCCATTTCTTTTCTGATGATGACTTTGATAGGATTGTAGATTTACTTCGATCTATTGGATAATAAAGATATGAAACCTTCCAAGTATACTGTTTTACTTATTCCAGATAATGAGACTGAAGGGAGAAGCTTTTCTTTTAATAGAAGCTGGTTTTATATCTTTGTAATAATTGCAATTTCTTTTATCAGTTTTATTTTTCTTGCAGGATATTTTCTTATTCCAAAAGCAACAGAATATCAAAAAATCAAAAAGGATTATAATAAATTGGTAATGGAGCGTGTAAAAGTAATGGAGCTTTTCCAGGATTTACAGCGTTTACAGCAAATGGATGAGTTGTTAAGAAAGAACCTTGGGCCTGAAGTTGATTTATCTTCTTTTCAAAATGGATTAGATAGCTTAAGCAAAACTTCTATGATAAATAATCGCAATAATAATTATTCAACAAATCAAATAATCAACATTCCAACAAAAGCGCCTATTGATGGTTATATAACTCAAAGAATGATTATGAGACCTCATATTTGGAAAAGCAATCATTATGGTATAGATATTTCCGTTAAGGAGGGCGATCCTGTTGTTGCTTCGGCTTCAGGGTTGGTAATTTTTTCTGGTTGGTCTACTGATTTAGGTAATATGATAATTATTTATCATGGAAATGATTATTTTACTTTTTATGGTCATAATCAGGTTAATCTTGTAGATAAACGAGATATAGTTAATCGAGGAGATGTTATTTCACTTGCAGGAAATACTGGTATTTCTTCTGGGCCACATTTACATTTCGAAGTTTGGGAAGGGTCGAATCCTCTGGATCCATTAAATTTCTTCCCAGAGTACAATGAGAAAAATTTAAGTGTAGAATAAAATGGCTAAAATAGATTTTAAAAATGTTCAAACAATGATTGGCGCTGGAGCGGTCGTTAATGGACCAATTACCTTAAAGGCCGGCATTATCATTTATGGTAAAGTATATGGTGATATTCATACGGATGGTCCTCTGCGAATTACTATTTCTGGTCAAGTATTTGGCAATGTCCAAGCAAGCGATGCTCATATTGGTGGTAATATCAAAGGGGATATTACAGTAACAAATAAAATTGTATTGGGTGGTAAATCTGAAATAACTGGTGATTTAATTTATAGTAGTTTAATAATTGAAGATGGAGCTCAATTCCAAGGTTCATGTAGCGTTATTGGAAAGAAAGAAAGTGTTATAGATCCTTCTAAAAAAGAAGATCTAAAGCCTAGGTTTACGATGGCTTCCTCTCCATCCGATCCAAATGCCTGAATTAAAAGAAAGTTCTAATAAAAACTTTCTTTATTATTTACAGAAATATCTATTACAATCTGCCTCAGCTGCATCTGCATCATATGCTTTAATAGCCGCGATCATCATTTTTTGCATGCTTGGTTTTTACCTTGATAATCGATATGAAAGCACACCCGTATTTACTTTATTAGGATTGATTATTGGATTAGCGATAGGCTTCTATGAATTAGCAAAAACCATTTGGACGAAATAATTGATAAAATTAGTTATTTATATTAGCATGATATGCTTTGGCTCTTGGGGGTTATTAAGTTCAGTCCTTCCAGAATTTAGTAAGGAGATTTTATTAGGAATGATTTTTCCATGGATAATCTTTTTATTATCAGTTTCAATAACTCAAATTATCCACTTAAAGCTTTCTTTTAATATCACAAAATATCTCAGTATTGCAATGATCTCTAAAATGATCCTTTATGGAATCATTATAGTATCTATTTTTAGTTTTATATCTTTTAATCCCACACCATTTATTATTAGTTTCACGGGCTATTATTTAATGCTTCATTTAACAGAAGCTTATATTGTAAGATCATTTATAAATAATAAATAATTATAGTTAGAAGATTATATGTTAGGTAGTTCTGGCGGACATGAAGCACAAAGTGTGATGGAACAAGTTGGTGATAACATTATTCACCATGTTTCAAATTCAGATATACATCACCCTATAATTCATTTGCCACATTTATTTAATGTAGATATGTCTGTAACTAAGCATGTATTAATGCTATGGATTGTATTGGTAACTGTTGCATTATTTGTTATCCTGCCAGTTCAACAATTTATTAAAAAGAAATCCATGGTTCCTTCAGGCCTAATTAATTTATTAGAGATTATAGTAACTTTTGTTCGTGATACAATTGTGAAGCCAAATGTTGGTCCAAAATGGGTGAATAATTGGGCTCCTCTTATCCTAACTTTTTTATTCTTTATTTTTTTTGCCAATGCAATTGGCATGATACCGATCTTTGATTTACTTGGAGTAGTTAATAGGTTCGTGCTACATGTTCCCATGGATGATAGTCATAATTTCATAAATGGGCTACTTCATGGAGGTCCCACTGCTACTGGGAATTTTAATGTGACGGCTGCTTTAGCAATGATAACTTTTTTTTCCATTATTGTTGCTGGAGTTCGAGCGCATGGATTTATTCAACACTGGAAGAATCTTGTTCCGCATGGACTCCCAGCTTTTGTATATGTTATTCTTATTCCTATAGAGATTATAGGAATGTTTGTAAAGCCGTTTGCTCTTACTATGCGACTAGCTGCGAATATGACAGGCGGGCACATAGCATTATTAGCAATTTTATCATTTATGGCTATTTTTGCTGATATGTTTCAAAGTGTATTTGCTGGTATAGGTGTTGCCCTTATTTCTGTACCTATGGCTGCAGCGATATCGGGATTAGAAATAATTGTTGTAATTGTACAAGCGTATGTTTTCACGCTTTTATCGGCCGTGTTTATTGGCATGGCTATTAATGTTCATCATTAACTAAAATGAAAGAGAGGTAAAATAATGGAAAATCTTCATTATTTTGGGGCCGCAATTGGTCTAGGTATAATTGTTGTAGGTGCTGGTCTAGGAATTGGTCGTTTTGCAGCAGCGGCAGCCGATGGGATTGCTAGGCAACCTGAAGCAGCAGATAAAATAACAGGAGCTGTAAACTTGCCTTTGTTCTTACTTGAAGGTGTTGCTATCCTAGCTGAAGTATTTGTTCTTCTAATTGTTTTAATGAAATAATTAGAAAGTAATTAATAGCAAAGGAGATTATTGTGGATAATCCACTAGTTCAATTAGATCCTGGTTTATTTGTCTGGACCATTATAACATTTTTAATCCTTCTTGGATTGCTATCAAAGTTCGCTTGGAAGCCATTATTAAATGTGTTGGATAAAAGGGAGAATGATATTGCAAAATCGCTTGAAGATGCGGAAAAAGCTCGAAAAGAACTTGACCGCCTTACTTCGGAAGGAGATGAAATAATTGCTAAAGCTAGATCGGAGGCTCAAGGCATTGTTAGCGAAGGAAAAAAAGCTGCTGATCAATTAAAAGAAAGTACGTTGCTTAAAGCAAAAGAAACAGCAGCTGCGAGCCTTGATGATGCCAAAGAGCAAATTACAATAGAAAAGGAAAAAGCAATTGCTGAAATAAAAGGAGAAGTGGTCGGATTATCTTTGTCAATAGCTGAGAAATTGGTTAAAAAAAATCTTAATGAAGAAGATAATAAATCTCTAATTAAAGAATCATTAAAAAATATTAAAGGGTATGAAGCATAAGGAAAGAACTAAATATATTGCATCTGTGGTCATGAAAATGTCCAAAGAATTAGATGCACTAGAAGAGGTTAAAAAATCGATTGATTTTACAAATCAACTTTTAAAAGATAATGCTCAATTACGCGGTTTTCTTCAATCAAAACGATTCTCAAAAGATCAAAAACATGAATTAATCCATTCTGTTTTTAAAGAAGAAGTCCATCCTATAGTTCAGGAGTTGATAAGCATGAATGCTGGCGATAATCCGATAATATTTTTTAGAAATTTTTCATTTTTCTTTAATTCTTTAGTTAAGAATGAATTAAAGATTGCAACAGTTACAGCTCACACAGCAGATGAATTATCTAATGAAGAAAAAGATGATCTACAATTGCAGATAGAAAAAATTATTGGTAAAAATACTGAATTAAATACAGTAATAGATTCTTCTTTAATAGGGGGGCTGAAGCTAAGAATTGATAATATTTTTCTAGATGCTTCAATAAAAACAAAAATGGAAAATCTTAGGAAAGATTTACTTCAATAATAATTTATTTAAGGGAAATTATGGATATTAATACAGATAATATTACGACATTGTTAAAAGAACAAATTGCAAAGTTTGAAGGTGAGGTTGATGTAAGTGAGGTAGGAGAAATTATCTCGGTTGGTGATGGAGTTGCCAGGGTTTCTGGATTGGAAAATGTCATGAGTTCAGAATTAGTTGAATTGCCTAATGATACATTTGGAATGGCGCTGAATTTAGAAGAAGACAATGTTGGTCTTGTTTTATTTGGTGATAGTAGTTTAGTAAAAGAAGGTGATTTAGCAAAACGAACAGGTCGAGTTGTAGAGGTTCCTGTTGGAGAAGCAATGGTAGGGCGTGTGGTTGACCCTTTAGGGCAAGCAATGGATGGAAAAGGACCTATTGATTCAAAAGATTCTCTACCTATAGAAAGAAAAGCGCTTGGTGTAATGGCTCGCCATCCAGTTAAGCAACCACTTCAAACGGGTATTAAACCAATTGATAGCATGGTGCCTATTGGTAGAGGTCAGAGGGAGTTGATCATTGGCGATCGTCAAACTGGAAAAACAGCAATAGCTGTAGACACGATTATTAATCAGAAATATGCTCATGAAAATGGTGACCCAGTGTATTGTATTTATGTAGCAATTGGTCAGAAGGCATCAACTGTTGCATCCATTGTATCTGAGCTTGAAGAAGCTGGAGCAATGGAATACACAACGGTTGTAGCTGCAAATGCATCTGATGCTGCACCATTACAATTTATATCTCCTTATTCAGGGTGTGCAATGGGCGAATATTTCAGAGATAATGGTAAACATGCGCTCATTATTTATGATGATTTGTCTAAACAAGCTGTTGCATATCGTCAAATGTCCCTAGTCTTACGTAGGCCGCCAGGTCGTGAAGCCTACCCTGGTGACGTTTTCTATCTCCATAGTAGATTACTTGAACGTGCTTCAAAATTATCTGAAGATCTTGGAGGTGGTTCTTTGACAGCTCTTCCAATTATTGAAACACAAGAAGGTGATGTTGCGGCATATATTCCTACTAATGTTATATCCATAACTGATGGGCAGATTTACCTCGAAACTAATTTATTTAATTCTGGTGTACGTCCAGCTATTGATGTTGGTTTGTCTGTATCTCGTGTTGGTGGTAATGCTCAAGTAAAAGCGATGAAAGCTATTGCCGGGACGTTAAGATTAGATTTGGCTCAATTCAGAGAACTTGAAGCATTTGCAAAATTTGGATCTGATTTAGATAAAAGTACTCTTGCGCAGTTAACGCGTGGTGAGCGTATGGTAGAAATACTAAAACAAAAGCAGTATTCCCCAATGAACATTGATAAACAAATAGCAATTATTTTTGCAGGAACAAAAGGACATTTAGATGATATTCCTTTAGATAAAGTATCTGAATTTGAATCTGCTTTATTTGATTATTTAGATGCAAATAACTCTAAAGAATTAGAAGTACTAAGAACTGAAGGTGTAATGTCGGAAGAGGTATCTAATACTCTAGATCAATCAATCAATCAATTTAAAGAGGGTTTTATAGCTTAAAATTATATGGCAAACCTAAAAGACATACGTGACCGAATTAAATCTGTGCGAAGTATCCAAAAGGTTACCAAAGCAATGAAGATGGTTGCTGCTGCTAAAATGCGTAGAGCTCAGGAAAGAATGGAACAGGCGCGACCTTATACAAATCGTTTAGTGGATGTCATCCATCATTTATTGCCAGATGTCGATCGATCTCTTTTGCCCTTATTAGATATTAGACCTATTCAAAGAGTTGGGTATGTCATTGTTGCATCGGATAGAGGACTGGCTGGTTCATTTAATACCAATGTTTTTAAGAATGTAGAGATAGAGATCAATCAGATCGGTAAGGAGAATGTTGATTTATTTTGTATTGGTAAAAAAGCTAGAGATCATTTTACTAGAAGAGGTTATACTATTATTGAATCACATTTAGAGTTTTGGAATGATTTAGATTTCCATCATGCAATAAAAATTGGTGAAAATATTATTAATCATTTTGTCAGCAAGAAGGTTGATGAAATCCATGTTTGTTATAATGAATTTGTAAATGTTGCGACTCAAACTATTCAATCAGAGCAATTGCTCCCTTTAGATTATAAACATGAAGATAGTTCTACAGTTTTCGATAGGCTTTATGAGCCCTCGAAAGAAAAATTAACAAAATCACTTATCCCTCGACATTTAAATGTTCAAATGTGGAAATATTTATTAGAATCTTATGCTAGCGAACAAGCTGCTCGTATGGTTGCAATGGAAAACGCAACAGAAAATGCTGAGGATATGATTAAAAATTTAACACTTGAATTTAATAAAGCTCGTCAAGCGTCAATTACGAAAGAAATGCTGGAAATAGTTGGCGGAGCGGAAGCATTGAAGTAATAAAGGAATACTTATGGCAAATATTGGAAAAATATCTCAAATAATGGGCGCAGTAGTTGATGTGACTTTTGAAGATGGAAACTTACCAGAAATAATGAATGCATTAAATGTAGACAGGGAGGATGAAGGAGACCTAATCTTAGAAGTCGCTCAACATCTAGGCGATTCAATTGTTCGTACCGTTGCAATGGATTCTACTGATGGATTAGTAAGAGGAGTCACTGTTAAAGATACAGGTAAACCGATTTCAGTACCTGTCGGTCCAGAAACTTTAGGAAGATTATTTGATGTAACAGGTAATGTAATTGATGGAAAAGGTAAAGTTTCTACTGAGAAAGAATATCCAATTCATCGTTCTGCTCCGAAACATGAAGATTTATCTACGTCAACAGAAATGTTAGTAACGGGAATTAAAGTTGTAGATATGATGGAGCCATACACGAAGGGGGGAAAAACCGGTCTATTTGGAGGCGCAGGTGTTGGTAAAACTGTTTTAATACAAGAATTGATTAGAAATATTGCTACAGAACATGGTGGCTACTCCGTTTTTGCTGGTGTAGGCGAAAGAACGAGAGAGGGAAATGATTTATATAATGAGATGACTGAATCTGGAGTAATTGAAAAAACTACTATGGTTTTTGGCCAAATGAATGAGCCGCCTGGAGCAAGATTAAGAGTAGCGCTTAGTGGTTTAACAATGGCTGAATATTTTAGAGATGATGAAGGAAGAGATGTTTTATTATTTGTAGATAATATTTTTCGATTTACACAAGCTGGGTCAGAAGTATCTGCGCTATTGGGTAGAATGCCTTCTGCTGTTGGTTATCAACCTACCCTTGGTACTGAAATGGGTGATTTACAAGAAAGAATAACTTCTACTAAGAATGGTTCTATTACTTCCGTGCAAGCTGTTTATGTTCCAGCAGATGATTTAACAGACCCAGCGCCTGCTACAGCTTTTGCTCATTTGGATGCAACCTCAGTTCTAGAAAGAAAGATAGCTGAGTTAGGTATTTATCCTGCTGTTGACCCATTGGCTTCAACTTCTAGAATTCTAGATCCTCGTGTAATAGGTGACAATCATTATAATACTGCACGTGAAGTTCAAAATATTCTTCAAAAATACAAGGATTTACAAGATATCATTGCAATTCTAGGTATGGATGAATTGTCAGATGATGACAAACTTTCAGTGTCTAGAGCTCGAAAAATTCAAAGGTTTATGTCACAGCCGTTCTTTGTTGCAGAGCAATTTACCAATGTTGAAGGTAGATATGTTGATTTGGAGGATACAATCGCTGGGTTTACCGCTATTTTGAATGGAGATGTTGATGAATATGCAGAAAATGCCTTCTCATATGTTGGAACGATTGATGAGGCAATTGAAAAAGGTAAAAAATTAGCAGCATGATGAGCCATTTTAATTTAGATATAGTAACCCCAACTCAAGATTTAGATGAAATTGAAGTTGATTATCTTCGATGTCCTGGGATTGATGGATCTTTTGGGATAATGGCAAATCATCAAGATGGTGTATTTAGCCTTGATATTGGAGAAATTATGATTCAAAGTAAATCCGATACTAAGTTTTATTCAATAAGTGGTGGTTTTGCGGAAATCAATAATAATGAAGTATGCTTATTAGTTGAAACTATTGAATTATCATCGGATATTGATATATCCAGAGCTGAATCCGCATTCCAAAGGGCTAATGAACGAAAGAATAATAGTAATGAAGAAGATTTTGATGAAGTTCGTTTAAAAACTGCATTATCCAGGGCGTTAAATCGATTGCAAGTTGCAAAAAGATAATTTGACATATAATTATAGATCAGCCGCCCTTAAATTTGGGCGGTTTTTTTTTAAAAAATAATTATGAATAAAAGAACACATACATGTGGCGAGTTAACATCTACTAGTATTAATGAAAAAGTATCATTAAGTGGTTGGGTAAACGCTGTTCGCTTTCATGGTCAGGTTGTGTTTGTAGATATTAGAGATCGATATGGCAAAACACAAATTGTCTATAATCAGGATAGTTTTAATGGTGATTTTGAATTAGTTAAAAAATTATCGATGGAAGATGTCCTTTCAGTAATAGGCGTTGTGCAGAAAAGGGATAAAAATGCTATAAATCCAAATATAGCCACAGGGGAGGTTGAAGTAATTATTTCTGATCATGAGATTCTGAATGAATCAGCACCTCTTCCATTCATGATTACAGATCGTAACAGTGCGGAAGAAGATCTTAGATTAAAATATCGATTCTTAGAATTAAGGACAAATGAATTACAGGATAATATAAAAGTTCGACATAGGACATATCAAGCAGTAAGAACCTTTCTTTCAAATAATGACTTTTTAGAAGTTGAAACACCTGTTCTTATGAAATCCACACCTGAAGGAGCTAGAGATTATTTAGTCCCAAGTAGAATACATAATGGAAAATTTTATGCTTTACCACAATCTCCCCAGATGTATAAACAACTTTTAATGGTTTCTGGTTTTGATAGATATTTTCAAATAGTGAAATGTTTTCGGGATGAAGACCTTAGGGCTGATCGTCAGCCAGAATTCACCCAAATAGATGTTGAAATGTCTTTTGTAGATGAAAATGATGTAATGGGAATATGCGAGGAGTTAACAAGGAAAATTTTTAATGAAGTTAAAAATATTGAATTAGTCAATTCTTTTCCAAAAATGACATATGCTGAGGCAATGTCTACATATGGTACAGATTGTCCAGATTTACGTTATGATTTATTGTTGATTGATTTTAAACCATTTTCCGATAAAAGTGATTTCAAAGCTTTTAATTCTGTGGAGTCTGTTATGGGAATTGTTATCCCGAATGGCGCTAAATATTCTCGAAAAGAAATTGATGATTTAACTGAACATGTAAAGAGATACAAAGCTAAAGGTTTAGCCTGGATGAAGGCTGATGAAGGGAAATTAACTGGAGGTATTTCCAAATTTTTTCATGATGATCTGCAAGTTGAAATTCTAAAAAAATTCAATATAAATAATGGCGATATTCTATTCATTATTGGTGATAAAAATAAAATAACGCAATTATCATTAGGTGCACTGCGTATTGAAATTGCAAGAAAAGAAGGATATGTTGACTCAAAAGAATTCAAGCCAGTATGGATAACTGATTTTCCTATGTTTGAATATAACGATGAAGATAAACGCTACCACTCCCTTCAGCATCCATTTACGCAGCCAAAGTCTAATGACTTAGAGAAATTAAAAGATTCACCAGAAGATATGCCTTCTAAACAATACGATTTAATAATTAATGGATATGAAGTAGCAGGTGGTTCCGTAAGAATTCATGATTCGGAACAACAAAAAGTAATTTTTGATATATTAGGAATTGATAAAAAAGAAGCGGAAGAAAGATTTGGATTTTTTATAGAAGCACTCAAATATGGTACTCCACCTCATGGTGGTATAGCATTTGGATTTGATCGATTAGTTATGTTGCTAGCTGGTACTAGTAATATCAGAGATGTTATTGCGTTTCCCAAAACTACTTCTGCGATGTCTTTAATGGATGGCGCTCCAAGCTCTGTTTTTCAGGATCAGTTAAAGGATTTAGGAATTAAAATTAAAAAATGATTCCTATTTCTATGCATCATTTGTGATGCTTAACTGAGTATTATGACTTTCATTAATTACTATTCAATTATCCACTTTATAATCTGGTTCACATATGGAAAATATTTTAATAAAAGTTGGTCATTATTTTTATTGTTATCTGTTGGATGGGAAATAATTGAACTTTTTATTCCATTTAATTTTGCAATTGAAAGTATAATGAATAAGATAATGGATATAATGATAAATATTATTGGATACTCATTTGGTTTATTATTTAAGAAATAATTATTAATGGTAAATAAAATTATTATTACGGCTTTGCAGGATGAAGCTAAACCAATTATAGAATTTTATAATTTATCAAGAGAGTCAAAACAATCTGATTTAAAAGTTTATGCGAATAATGATTTTAGTCTTTTAATAACAGGCGTAGGTAGAAAAAAAGTAATAGATACATTACCTATTTATCTAGAGAGAATATATAACCCTAATAATCTATTAATCAATATTGGTATTGCAGGTGGGAACCCTCATTCTTCCAAAATAGGTAATATGTATTACATAGATAAATTGTCTAGTGAATTTTCTAATAATAAATATTCTTTTCCTGTAATAGATAAAATCGGTATTGATAAGATTAGTTTAATAACTGTAGAAAAAAATATAAACAATAATGATAATAATATTTATAAAGAATTAGTTGATATGGAAGCAGCAGTAATAACTGAAATTGCAATGAAATATTTTGACTTATCTAAAATTAAGATCTTAAAAATAGTTTCTGATCATATGAATATTATAGATTGGTCTAATTTAAATATTAAAAAATTGATACGATCAAAATTAGATATAATTTCAAATGTAATTGAACTGCTCGAATGATTTTTACTAATTCATTCAAAAAGAATAGTAGCATCACGTAATAATTCTTTAGCTCTTTCTTGTTCAAAAAGATTTTCTGGCATAGCATCTGGTAACAATGATGGGTCTCCATTTATAATAAATTTTAGATCTTCTTCAAATAATTCACGATTTCCTAATTTAGTATGGTAGTATTTTGCTCTTAAAAACCTTGTTCCAAAAAAGTTTGGATTACCTAATAAAGATTGTTCAAAATTCAATCGTGCCCTATTAAGAGGCACTCCAGGTAACCTAGAATAAAGCATACCAAAAAATCTTGAAGGTCCACCATAATAATAATCTTCATCTAATGTTGAAATTCGATACATTGCAACTTCAAGCATTTCCCTTGAATTGATTCTATCAATAACTGGTCTATTAATTAAAAAATTTCCATGATTAATAGCCCACCAAAACAGAACACTAATTGTTTCAATTGGAGCTTTCTTAATTGCTTCTAACTTAATTTCATTAACTCCAAATTTTGTTGTATCTAAAAATGTTTGATAGAATTTAGAATTTTCGAAACCTTCCAATGCTGACTTGGCTCCCTTCAGTAATAAAGTATCGCGTTTGCTTAAATCTGATTCAAGATAATATGCTTGAAAAAAATATGACTTACTAAGAGATGCAGCTAGATATAAATCTGCTTTATTTATTTCAAAAGCTTTTTTATAAAATAGTGCTGCTAATTTTGCACTTTTATGATTAACTCTTTTCCCCCAATATGCATTTCCCTGATTAATAAGGGAGGTTGCATTCATTGTATCAGTGTTTTGTTTTGTAGGTAAAGAGCTACAATTAATCAGTAAAATTGTAACTATATATAAATTCTTCATTTTAATAGGTTTGTTTTGCGCCAAAATTATTTAAATAAGAGATTAATTAATAATGGATAATAATATTTATAACATAAATTAATATTTAATTTTATAAGATGGATAAGACAATTGATATTAGAGGTTTAGATTTGGCAGTGCTGTTTGGACCAGCAGATTCTCATTTAAAAATAATTGAAGATTCATTTGGCGTTAAAACTGTTATCAGAAATGATATAATAAAAATTTCTGGAGATAAGAGCAAAATTCCTCTTGCAAAAGAAATTATACATGAGATGAAGCAAACGTTAGGCCGAAAAGGATCTATTAATTTAAAAGATGTAAAACAATTAATTGATATTATATCTATTGATAATGGGTATAATAATCAGCTTCCTAAAGAAGTAATACATTATGGAAGAAAAGGTGCTATTATTGCCCGCTCTGAAGGTCAGCATTCATATATAGATACAGTTAAAAATAATGATATAGTATTAAGTGTAGGTCCCGCAGGAACTGGTAAAACATATATAGCCGTTGCATTTGCAATTGCTGCTCTTGAAAATAGCGATGTTGATCGTATTATTTTATGTCGCCCGGCTGTTGAAGCTGGTGAAAGTTTAGGATTTTTGCCTGGTGATTTAAAAGAAAAGGTAGATCCATATCTTACTCCGCTTTATGATGCATTAGGCGATATAATGCCAAAATCTAAATTGCAAAAGGTTTTATCTGATGGAACAATTGAGATTGTTCCTTTAGCATATATGAGGGGTAGAACATTAAATAATGCATTTATGATACTAGATGAGGCCCAAAATGCAACCCCGATGCAAATGAAAATGTTTTTAACAAGATTAGGTGTTAATTCAAAAGCAATTATTACAGGTGATATAACACAAATTGATTTACCAATGAAAACAGATTCTGGACTAATACAAGTAGTAAAAATTCTTAAAGGAATTGATGGCATAGGATTAGTAAACCTAACTGAGAGTGATGTAGTTAGGCATAAGTTAGTTAAAGATATTATTCTTGCTTATGATAAATCGATAAGGACTAAGTAAGTAATTATACTAAATAACTATGAAAGTAAAATAGATTAAATAAATAATGAGCAATCAAAATAGTATAGTTATTGTTTCAGCTAAGCGGTCACCAATTGGGTCATTTCAAGGCGCTATTTCTTCCGTACCGGCTACAAAATTGGGTTCTTTAGTTATATCAAAAATATTAGAGGATACCATGATTGATAACTCGCTAATTGATGAGGTTATTATGGGGAATGTCCTTTCTGCGGGTATTGGTCAAGCACCTGCCCGACAAGCTGCGCTTGGTGCTGGGTTGCCAGACACTGTTGAATGTCTTACTATAAATAAGATGTGTGGATCAGGGCTAAAGGCCGTAATGTTGGCTGCACAAGGAATTCAAGTCAAAGATGCAAATATAATTATAGCTGGTGGTTTTGAAAACATGAGCCAAGCTCCGTATTTAATCTCAAAAGCTAGAAATGGTTATAGATTAGGCCATGGAGATTTAGTTGATAGTCTGATATCTGATGGATTATGGGATGTATATAATGATATGCATATGGGTAGTTGTGCAGAAATTTGTGCAAGGGATCGAAATTATACCATTAGCGATCAAAATGATTTTGCAAAAGAATCTTATCGAAGAGCAATTGATGCACAAAAAAAAGGCGTTTTTAATAATGAAATAGTATCTATAGATATAAAAAATAAAAATAAAACTATTACATTTGATAATGATGAAGAACCCAAAAAAGTGAACTTTGAAAAAATGGATACATTAAAACCGGTATTTAAAGAAGATGGCACTATTACTGCAGCTAATGCTTCAAAAATTAATGATGGAGCTGCAAGTTTATTATTAATGAGTGAAAATAAAGCATCAGAATTGGGTTTCAAACCTCTTGCGCGTATTGTTTCTCAAGCTTCTGCTGCCCATGATCCCAAATGGTTTACAACGGCCCCAATAGAAGCTATAAAGAAAGTTCTTATGAAAGCAGATATGGAAGTTGATGATATAGATTTATGGGAAGTAAATGAAGCCTTTGCTCCAGTGACTATGTCTGTAATAGATGAATATAATTTGGACTATGAGAAAGTTAATATTAATGGTGGCGCTATTGCATTAGGGCATCCAATTGGAGCAAGTGGCGCTAGGATATTGACGACTTTAACTCATGCATTGCACCATAAAGAAAAGGCTATAGGCCTGGCCACTTTATGTATTGGAGGAGGAGAAGCCTCTGCGCTAATTATAGAGAGATTAAATTGATTTTAACAGAGCAACAGGAATTAGTTCGTAGCAGTGCACGAGAATTTGCTTTAAAGCATCTTGAACCTGGGGCAATCAAAAGAGATGATAGGGCTGAGTTTCCCCATGATGAGGTTAAAATGATGGGTGATTTAGGTTATATGGGTATTATGGTTCCAGAGAAATGGGATGGCGCAGGAATGGATACTATTAGTTACGCATTAATTATTGAAGAGTTATCAAGAATTGATGCAGCTGCAGGTGTTATTGTTTCTGTAAATAATAGTTTGGTTTGCCATATATTTATTAATTATGGAAATGATTTCCAAAATGAAACTTATTTAAAGGGGCTGGCAAAAGGTGATTTATTAGGTGCTTTTTCTTTAAGCGAACCCCAATCTGGTTCTGATGCAAGTAATATGAAAACTATAGCAGAAAAAGATGGAAGTCATTATGTAATAAATG
>Ga0208764_10001475_pt1 | contig 15044 bp, 6 predicted proteins | sample ETNtaG_18_FD_185762 | JGI IMG/M metagenome (GOLD analysis project Ga0208764, IMG submission 185762) | Marine microbial and viral communities from oxygen minimum zone, Eastern Pacific Ocean - ETNP201302SV91 (SPAdes) (version 2) | ecosystem: Environmental > Aquatic > Marine > Oceanic ... | reverse complement strand
ACCTATTGTAAAAGATGTATTGGCTTGGGGTCATTTAGTTATTTCTGATGAAAGATCTGAAGCAGCTTTATTCAGAATTTTAAAAGAAAAAATGGGATATGAATGGACATCAAAATTCTATAGTGAGCTCAATCGATCATCTATACATGATCGATTAGAAGCATTAGACAAATTATCAATAGAATTTCCAGGTATTGCATGGGTCTTATCAACAAGAAAAAAAATCTTAACGTCTTATAACAAAAAACAAAGTCCTGATGAAATAGTTTGGGATATTTTAAAGCATTTAAAAGATACAGATGAAATACAATACTTACGGAAGCATTATCGATATAAACAACGTCTAAACTTAGCAAATATGGCGAAATTAATGTTAATCGCTGAACGATTCAATGCGATAGAAGAAAATCCTACGTTAAAAAGTTGGCTGCAATATATGAATATTCTACAAAGAAATATGAATATTGAAGCGGCCCAACCAGAAGAATATAATAAAAATACTGCAGTTCAAATCTTAACAGTGCATCAATCAAAAGGGCTAGAATTTCCAATAGTAATCATCCCTTTTTTAAGATCTGGAAGCTTTCCCATTCGTTTTAATAAACCAAAAGTTATAGATAATCTACCTGTATCATGGAAACATTGGTTTATGGAAGAGCCTATATCTGTAGAAGAATTCCATCTTCAAGAGGAGCGGAGAATCTTTCATGTTGCATGCACCAGAGCCAAAGATGAGCTGTATCTATTTGGCCCATCCAAAGCTCAATCTATTTTTACAAAAGAAATAGAAAATTTAGAACCAAAAATAATGGAGAGTTCTATTATGAAAACCAATGATGAAGCTGTAATACAGCCTGAATTAAATTTAGAAAAACAACGACTACTTGTCGATCTTAGTCACGAAATAGCTGCTAATCATTATGATAATGCCAGTGAAATCTTATCAAAAATGAAAAATTTAAATGAGAGTCCAACAATAGAAGACCAAAATAAATTAGATTCAAGATATCTATTAAAATTGTCAGCGAGCAGTATCAACGACTATGAAAGTTGTCCATATAAATATCGTCTTAAACATATTGATAAAGTACCCGAGAGAAAAACACGCGCTACAATGGAATTTGGAATAATTATCCATAACGTTTTAGATGAATTTCATGGCAAGGATAACCAAAGCCTTGAAATAATGATGGATTTATTAGATAAACATTGGAGAAAAGATGCATTTGAATATTTATTGCGGGAAGAAGAGTTTAAAAAACAAGCTGTAGAGTTGGTCGAAGCATATTTCAATTATAATAAAGAACATCCTTCTATAGTTGTCGCTCGGGAAAAAATGTTCAACTTCACTATTGATGACTTGCAAGTGGTAATATCGGGTAAAATAGATCGTATTGATCAAGAAGGTCATTCTTTATCTGTTGTTGATTATAAGACTAGTAAAAATAAAGTAAAGGCAAAAGGCAATCTCCAACTTGCTCTATATACGGAAGCACTAAAGAGAGATGCCGTTGAAGATGTGAAAGGTAAACCTGGTACCACAATTCTTCATTTTTTGCGTCATTATGAAGATCCTATTGAAAGTCATACGTTTACATCCGATGACCTAAGTAAAGAATTAGAAAAAGTTTCTAAAGTAGCCGAAGGAATAAGAAAAAATGAATTCCCAACTAAGCCTGGAGACTTTAATTGCCAACATTGTGATTACAGATATTTCTTATGCCCGGCCTGGGAAGAAGATTAGAGATACATTATTATGCAGTACTTACTAAGATAGCACCAGACAATGCACAACAAACGGCAAACCACTTTCTTTTATTCATTTTCTCTTTCAAAAATAAAGCAGCCATTAAAATAATTAGTATTGTTGATAATTGATTGTAAATAGCTGCACGACCTGCCAAAGTATATTTATAACCAGCAAGCCAAAAGATTACGGAAAGAAAAGTCCCAAAAAAAGCTCCAAGAACCAAAGGAATATGACTAAACCCTTTTTTATATGTCTTAATTAAGTCGCTACCCCCTTCCATATAATATAGAAATAGGACCCCTAATAGGGTTCCAATACCAAATCGAATCAAGGCAATTGGGACCACTGGATGCACTACCATTACTGGCTTGATCATTAACACAGAAAAGGCTGTAAGAACCTGAGCAATAAGTCCAAAGATTATTCCCTGAGTTATATCCTTTCTACTTTTGTTTTTGGGTATTTCTACCGTTGCAATAACAATGCCACTTATTACCAACACTCCACCGAAATACCCTCGCAAAGCAATAACTTCTCCAAACATAAGATATGATAGAATAAAAATTGAAAGTGAAAATGTTGTTCCAACAATCGCATTCAACCCAGCTCCTAGGTTTCGTAATGCAGATAAATAAAAATAATCTCCAATTGCAACTCCCAATACTGCACTAATTGTAAGAATTGCCATTTCATCGTAAGTAAAAGTTGGGAAACTATTTCCTTGAATAATGAGGAATAATATAAAACCAATTACTCCAATAGTATTTTTGATGACATTTATATGCATGCTTCCTAGTATTCGTCCTGATACTTGGAACAAGATAACTCCTGAAGCCCAACAAAAAGACGTTAGGATAGCATATAAATCTCCGGTATTTAATTGAAATTCCAAGGCTACTATTTTAGTTGAAATTATTTTTTAATAATCTGAAAATCGACCACACCATTAAATTGTGTTCCTACAACATTGATTTTCTCTGGATAGCTTAAAGGATCGCCTGACATGGTATCAGATCGAGTATAGACACTATTTCCCAACACTAAATACCAATACAGTGTTGAGTCTAAACTATTTTTCAAAAAGATAGATGTGGTATCATTTCCTGAAAATTCATTAATAATTAATGTTGTTGATAAAACAGAATTGGAGTCTAAAAAAAATGAAAGATCATATGATTCATTAAAATCATACTTGTCACCTCTGAGAGAAAAACTAAAAACATCTGCTGTATTAATAATGGAAGATAAATTATCAATAAGGCCATCTTCTGGCTCTGGTGGACCCACACAATGAAAAAATGCAAAAGCAATTATTACTAAGTATTTATTCATGCTGCATCATTATCTAATTGGTCATTATCAACACTTTTTAATTCTAAATCAATAATCTTATCCATTGGTTTCTCTAACTGACGTACTCTTGGACCACTTAAATCATCATAATGTTTTTGTATTGTGCCAATACTCTTACCAAGAGCATTTAGCTTTTCTATAAATTTTTCCCATTGTTCTTTGAAAGCACTGACCATAGTCTGCATATCCCCGGCTCTTTGCTCTAAAGAAAAATTAGATACTGCCTGTCGAATGAGTGATAGAATAGCATATAAGGTTATTGGTGAACAAAGTAGGATCCTTTTAGATAAGGAAAAATCAATCAATTCCTTATCCTCCTGATTTAGAAATGAATAAATACTTTCATTGGGAATAAACATCAATACATAATCCACTGTGCCTGCTTCTGGGTTGATATAATTACGTTTATTAATTTCTTTTACATGATTACGTACATCAGATAGAAATGCTTTCTTTTCGCTCTTTCGATCATTTTCATTTTCAGCAGCAAGGTAATTTTCATAATGACTAAGAGGGAACTTTACATCCATATTTATATGTCGGTCTTTGGGCAAATAGAATGTGAAATCAGGCCGATCTCCTCCTTCTTGAATTTGTTTTGCATAATTAACACCTTCTACAAGGCCAATAAAGTTTAATATATCTTCCACCATTCGTTCTCCCCATTGACCCCGCGCTTGAGAACTAGACAAAATTTGTCTTAATTGAGAGGTTGTATCTGATAATTCATTGATTCCTTTTTGTGAGGCTTCCATCTGGCCCTTCAGTTCAGAAGTTTGTTTGCCAAGTCCTTCCAAATGGTTTTTCATTTCCTTAATGCTAACGTCAATAAGCTTTTTCTTTTCATCCAATTGCACATCAGAAGATTTCAATAGTTCACCAAACTTGTTTTCAGCTAGTTTCAAAAATGTTTCAATATTCTCATCTAACGCTTCACGTGATATGTTGCCAAAAATTTCTTTTAACGCATCTTCTTTTACCTGAGAAGAGTCTAATTCCTTTTGGCGCATGAACCAGACGATTGTTGATCCAACAGCAAACCCAATCAGAAAAAGTATAATACCGCTAAATAATTCCATGGTTAAAAATACGCTAAAATTTTCTTTACATCTGCCATAACATTTATCTTTAATAAAAAGATTATATTGACCGTCCTAATCCACCATCTACACGAATATTTTGTCCATTAACATAACTTGACTTATTCGATAATAAAAAAACCACTGTGTTCGCTATTTCAACGACCTTTCCTTCTCGTTTTGATGGAATCATTGAACGAATTTCATCACTAACATCAAAACTATCAACAAAGCCTGGCAATATATTATTCATACGTATACCATCTTTTGCATATTGATCAGCGAATAATTTAACAAAAGCTGAAAGTCCTGCTCGAATTGTTGATGATGTAGGAAATAACACATTAGGATCCTTCGCACTATATGAAGAAATATTTACTATTGAGCCACCGTTTTTTTTCATAATGGGTACTGCTAATCTTGACATACGAACTACATTTAACAATAATAGATCAAAGGCCTCTTTCCATTCAGAATCAGTTATTTTTAAAAGATTTCCTTTTGGAGGATGTCCTGTATTATTTACTATAGCATCAATTTGACCATATGTATCCATTGCGAGATCCACAATTTTACTTAGATCATCTTGTTCTGTGACGCTTCCAACCATTCCAACCCCATCTAATTCTTTAGCAAGATCTAGTACACTATCTGTTCTCGACATTAAAACTAGATTATATTTTTCTTTAGCAAGCGCATGAGCACATGCAGCGCCCATTCCCTTACTAGCAGCGGTTATGATTGCAACTTTATTCAAAAAAAATCATGCCTCAATTAGATCTAATACTAATCTAATTATATTACCTGAAGCCCCTTCCTTTGGAGTATATGGTTTTTCTCTTACTACACCTCCAATATCTGTTTCAGAATCATTCCATGCAGTCCCAGCAATATCAAAATGACACCATGGAATTCCATCCTTAACAAACTCCTTTAGAAAAGCACCTGCAGCAATAGTGCCAGCCTGCATCGGTGCCCCAGTATTTTTCACATCCGCAATCTTTGATCTAATTTGATGGCAATATTCTTTCCAAAGGGGAAGTTCCCAAACTCTCTCTGCTGTTGAATTTGAAGAAGATTTAACCTTCTTAATTAGCGTATCATCTGTACCCATAATACCAGTGGCTACATATCCAAGAGCAACAATGACTGCTCCGGTTAATGTCGCAAAATCAAGTATATATTCTGGTTTATAATGTTTACTGGCATAGGATAAAGCATCTGCTAAAATTAATCGTCCTTCTGCATCCGTATTTAACACTTCAATAGTTTTACCATTATATGCTTTTAAGATATCTCCAGGTTTATATGCTTTTGCTCCACTTAGATTTTCTGTTGAAGGGACTATCCCAACCACATTGATTTTTGGTTTTAAATCAGCAATAGCATGCATTGTACCTAAAACCACAGCAGAACCACACATATCAAATTTCATTTCATCCATTTTAGCTGCTGGCTTTATGGAAATTCCACCAGAATCAAAAGTAAGACCTTTGCCAACAAGGACTTTGGGCTTCTCCGTTTTCTTAGCACCCCAATATTCCATTAAAATAAATTTGGGCGGTTCATCCGTTCCTGCCGCAACACCAGCAAGACCTCCCATGCCCATTTTGATAATTTTTGTGCGATCAAAAACACGTACTCGCATCTTTCCACGTTTTCCAATTTTTCGAGCTTCTTGTGCTAATTTTGTTGGAGTAGCAACATTCCCTGGATGATTTCCAAGATCTCTTGCAAAACAAACAGCATTTGCTATCAATGAACCTTTCCTTAAACCAGATCTATCCCACGTACGAACAGTAACCTTCTTCAACATAAAATTATTTTGTTTGTTCATCGTTTTATAATCAAGAAATTGGTAGGAAGCTAAAATAACACCCTCTGATTGTGCCTGAGCTGCTCCATTCTTATCTTGAGCAAATTCTTCCATAAATAGATTAGCAAGTTTATTTCTTGTGGCCATCTTAACTGCTGTTCCACTTGCACGCCTAATCTGCTCTAAATCTAAATTTTTCTTTTCTCCTAATCCAACCGCTAATAAGCGATGCTTCTCACCATAAAAAATCATTGATTCACCTGTGCGACCTTTCATGTCACCATTTTTAACGGCTGTTTGTAACTGCCCGCCCAAAGTTTTGTCAACATCTTTTGCCATTGGGGATAATTCCCCTTTAGAAAACACACCAACAGCTATCGCATCTGATGGTAATTCGGACCAATTTTTTGTTGTGGCTGAAACTGTTTTTAAATGTGCCATATAATCTCCTGTGTAATAAGTTAAATTTATTTTTTTCCTTTAATAAGCTCTTCAACAACACTAGGATCTGCAAGTGTTGATGTATCGCCCATATTTTCCATATCTCCTTCTGCTATCTTTCTTAAGATTCGTCGCATAATCTTTCCAGAACGGGTTTTCGGTAAGGCAGGCGTGTACTGTATTTTATCTGGTTTTGCATGAGGACCAATAATCTTAGTTACACTATCCATGATTCCTTGATTTACTTCAGAATTCTCTACTGTCCCTGTCATTAATGTTACAAATGCATAAATCCCTTGGCCTTTTATTTCATGAGGGAAGCCAACTACAGCAGCTTCTGCAACGCCAGTAGCTTTTCCTATAGCACCTTCAACCTCTGCAGTACCAATACGATGACCAGAAATATTGAGTACATCATCTACTCTTCCAGTTATCCAATAATAGCCATCCTTGTCTCGACGCGCTCCATCACCAGTGAAATAGTAACCAGGTGCTTGTGAGAAATATGTATCAATGAATCGTTGATGATCACCATAAACCGTTCTCATTTGACCTGGCCAGGATTGCTTGATTGCTAGAAGCCCTTGAACATCATTGCCTTCTATTTCTTTTCCATCATCTGATAATAGAACAGGCTCTATACCAAAGAAGGGGTTTGTTGCTGATCCAGGCTTAGTAGGTGTAGCACCTGGAAGTGGAGAAATTAATATTCCACCTGTCTCCGTTTGCCACCAAGTATCAACGATTGGACATTTCCCTTTTCCTACAATATTATAATACCACATCCATTCAGGCTCCTTAATTGGCTCTCCAACTGTGCCTAATAATTGTAAGCTTGAAAGATTTCGAGTTATTACATGTTCATCGCCTTCTTTCATTAAGGCTCGTAGTGCAGTAGGAGCTGTATAAAACTGTTTTACTTTATGTTTATCAACTACATCCCAAAACCTTCCAAAGTCCGGATAATTAGGAACACCTTCAAACATTATAGTTACTGCTCGATTTGCTAAAGGACCATATACAATATATGAATGTCCTGTAATCCACCCAATATCAGCTGTACACCAATAAATATCACCGGGTTTGTAATCAAATATTTTTTCGTGAGTAAATGAGGTATAAACAAGGTATCCACCTGTTGTATGCATTACGCCTTTTGGCATTCCAGTAGAACCAGATGTATATAATATAAAAAGAGGATCCTCTGCATTCATTTCTTCAGGAGCACATTCCAAATCGGCGTTTTCCATCATTTCATGCCACCAAAGATCACGGTCACTTTTAATATCAACATCAACACCTGTTCTTTTAACAACTATTACATGTTGAATAGAGGGTGTTTCAGACACTGCTTTGTCAGCATTTGCCTTCATCGGGATATTCTGTTTTATTCCACGAACTCCCGTGTCTTGTGTAATCAATACTTTGCATGAAGAATCATTAATACGATCTCGAAGAGATTCAGGGCTAAATGCGCCAAACACAACCGAATGCACTGCTCCTATCCTTGAACATGCGAGCATTGCAATAGGTAATTGAGGAACCATTTGCATATAAAGGCATACTCGATCACCCTTTTCTACTCCTATGCTTTTTAAAACATTAGCAAATTTTTTCACCTCAGAAAGCAACTCATTATAAGTAAATGATTGGTCTTCTTGAGGATTATTTCCTTCCCATATGATAGCATTTTGATCGCCAAAGCCATTTTCAACATGACGATCTAAACAATTATAGCTTACATTAAGCTTTGCACCATCGAACCACTTAATCGATCCCTTTACAAAATCATACTCCCGGACTTGATCCCATTTTTTAAACCAGGTAATACGTTCTGCAATTTCAGCCCAAAAAGTATCTGGATCTAATATGGATTTTTTATATAATTCTTGGTATTGACTGACAGAATTAATATCTGCATTATTTGAAAATTCTTTGTTCGGAGAAAATAGATTATCTGACATTTCTAGAGTTCCTTAAATATTAAATTGTTTATAACATCCTCCAATAATCTCTATAAAAGAGATAATACAATTTATATTAAGGAAATTATTTTTGAATGGTTTTTTGTCTATTTTAAAAACACTAATTTTCGCGTACTGCTAAAACCATTCGTATTCATACGATATAAATACATACCAGAAGGAATAGTCCGACCAAATGAATCTTTTCCATTCCATATTACTTCATGATAACCTGCCGTAAATATTTTACTCACAAGTTGAATTAGTTCTCTACCTAATAGATCGTATATAGCTATCTGCGTATAAGATTCTTCTGGTAATTCAAACTGAATTGTCGTTGATGGATTGAAAGGATTTGGATAGTTTTGACCTAATGCATATTGATTAGGTATTGGAATGATTTTTAAAATAGTTGACCCATGAAGTATTTCTTTCCCATCAATATCATAAAATCTGGCTTGCATATTTTGGTGATAGTCTTTTCTTGAATTTAAGTCCAAGCTAATGGAGAAAACTGAATCTATATTTTCTCCTAACGATGCAAAAGTATATGTTTTTAAACGCGCTAAAGTATCTTCATTTACAAACACAAGATTATTAAATGCGTTTGTTGCCTCAGATAATTTCATGATTTGATTATCTAAATCAGTAAAAGTTATCTGGCCTGCGCTAGTAAATGAAGGTAAATCAATCTGTAATTGTCCATTGCGATATGTTGCATCCAAAAATATTTGATTTCCTGGATCCAAAAGATTTGTTGGTATATATGTATTATAATACCAATTCCACATTCGTGAAAAAACCGCAAGATCTCGTAAATTTGCTTCACCATCAAGATCTGGAGCATAATGAGGTGGATCAAGAGATACTGGAGCAAGGTCTATATTAGGCCATAGAGTATTGAAACGTACTACGTCAAGCACATCCAATATTTTATTACTATCTAAGTCACCCCAAAGCGTGCTATACATTACAATGGAATCGGTCATATATAAACGATTCAGACTCATAACACTATCAAAATAAAATACAAGAGTGTCTGCAGTAAGTAATTGCTCAGTTAAATTGATTGTAATAGTGCTATCAGAATAATTTAAATCATACGGAATTGTATCTACGCCAATATTATTTAAACTAAATGATAACTGTGTTAAATCTTTATTAAACTTAAAACTAATTTGCTCTGTTGATGCGACACCAAGATAATTATCAATATAGGGTGTAATTGTGTCAATTTTAGCTGGTAAATTATCAAAATAAATACCATCTGTACGAACTGAATCAGATTTATTTCCTGCCATATCTATTGCTCGAATTGCTACAAAATATTGCATATGTTTTTTTAAACTCAAACTCGTAATTGTTGTTGAGTCAGATAAGGTATCTACTAAAAACCACTCTAAGACTTTGGAAGTGTCAGGCTCATCAAGAATGCTCAACTCATAATTACCTATAATAAAATTATCAGAGAACTCTTGCCATTTGACATCTAACGAAGTGGAATCAATAGTCCAATCAAGCTCATCGCTGATATCAAAACCATCATTAATACTTCCAATAGAAGGAGCAACAACATCAACAACAAAACCATCTCCTAAAATTGTATCAGAAATATTGCCTGCCCAATCAACAGCATATGCACTTGCGAAATACTGAAAATTCGGTTGAAGCGTTAACCCTTCTAATAACGTATCTGCAATACCATTCGTCTCAGCCCAGGGTATTACATTCCCTACACCAGGTGAAGTACCTACTGCAAAACCAAACCGTAATACACCAGATAGTAAATCTCCACCATCCATTCCCAATCGCAAAGAATCGGTGCTAGGAGTAAAATCTTTATCTTCCAAGACACTACATTCGTACAAATAATTAATAAATGGTGATGAATTATCAAGAATCACTCTTGAATTATTAGTCGATTGTGTACTGGCGCCTCCAGGGTTACCAGCTAAATCATAAGGAGTAAAATTAAATAATACAATCCCTTCAACATCTGTTACTTGCATTGTTCTTGTAGCAATCCAATTATCTCCAATTCTCGTAATATTATCAGCCGTATCACCTGCAATTAAAACAAAGGGTGTCATAATTTCTTCCTGTGGACGAAATGTAACAGATACATCGTCACCATATTTCGCTCCTTGATTTGAATATAGGTTATCTGATTCAATGGCTATACTATCAAGGATAGGTCCTGTTTGATCTATTTTTATCTGATTTGCGCTTGCGCCTCCAATTCTCGTATACCCTGCAAAATCATTAATTCGAGCAGTGAATAAAGCTAATGATCCCTCCGCATAATTTTCTGAGTTAATAAACTCTATCCTACTAATTGATATTGTGATAGTATCATTTACATTTGATTCTGCAATAGTATTCAAATCTCCTATTTCTAAAGTATCGCCTCCATCAAAACTAACTAAGGTCTGTACCGCACCATCAATTAAACTAATATCATTATCGATTGGCACTGTAACTAATATATTTTGGTTTGTACTATTCCAAAATCCATTCACAACTGTACCACCACTACTAATTACCTGTCCTACAGTAAAGCTTGCTGGTGGAGTTTGATCAAAAAGGACATATGAATTATTGGAAGTACTATCGATACTAGAACTATTTCCAACTAAATCAACAGCATTGATTGTAAAACTAACTCTACCTTCACTTTCTGAACCGGTTAACCCATACCTGGCCTGAAAATAATTATTATTTAGTGCAGTTATTGAATTTGCTGGATTATTTAATATTGTTACTGAAGAATCTGAAACACGCTCATGAACACGGAATGTCAATATTATCGTATCATTTGCACCTGCTAAGGATGAATCAGCAGCATTGGATGAAATTGATACAATGGGAAATACAGGATCAGTACCATCAAATCTAACATAACTAGTATCTGTCGTTGTCGTTATATCCCCATAATCATTTCCATTTAAATCTGTATAATCTATAACAAATGGAACAATCCCATCTTGATCCTCATTCCCAGCAATAATATGATATAAATAACGATTATTTGCTGGGGATTCATCTTCTGCTGTTCTAGAATTAATCTCAGAGCTGGTTAAATTAATTGGCATATCTGTTCTTAATTCGACAATAATTGAATCTCCTGGTCTTGCCAATGAATCTCCGTAGCTACTATTGGATTTAATTTTTGATAATAAAACTTCTGGACCTGCAGCACTAAAATCAACGCTACTACCATCATCAACAGAATTATAATTTGAACTCATATTTCTGGCAGTATCTCCTGCAGATAAAACAAATGGCAATACACCTTCAGCCTCTGCTCCTGTCATTCGTCTGAAAACTTTTGAAGAGAAACCATTAATATGTTCATACCCATCGAAGGACTGTCCTCCAATTGTACCTGAAACAGTATCAATCCCCTCTAATTCTCCGGTAAATTGAATATAAACCGTATCTCCAAGTATTGCTCTTGTAGGATCATTATTTGTAGAAAAAATTGTTTTCCCTATTAACGTTGGACTAGTTTGATCAATCTTTAAAATTGAAGAACTTGTATCACCTGTTGTTGAGTTATGAGGAGCATCCCACATAATACTATATATTTCTACAGAGGCATTTTCTGCAAAACCAGTTATTCCTTCAAAAACTGAGTCTGGAAAAGTAATTGTATAATCTGTACCAATATGATTTGCTTCTATATTATAACCAGGAGGAAATAATTGACGTGATGGTGGGGCATTAAAAATAATATATGGGTGAGCAACACCTTCTGTTAAAGTTAGATCATTATCAATAGGGATTGTGATACTTAATCCAGTATTTGTACTATTCCAAAACCGCTGAGCCACTGTACCTCCCGCAGGCACTACCAATCCTGTAGTATACGCTGAAGGATTAGTCATATCACAAATCACACTAGAACTATTATCAGTTGATGATCTTGTATCTGAATTCCCTGAAAAATCTTGATAATTAAACGTAAAACCAATTGTCCCTTCCTGGTCACTATTCTCTATTACAATACTTGCTATAAATGTTGAATCATCATTGCTACTTACTATGGATGCTACTTTATTTAAAATATTTGCATTCACTGCAGCAGATCGAAGTTTTTCATTTGACTGGAGTTTTACAAAAACACTATCGCCAAGTTTGGCATAACCATTATTATTATTATTAGAATAGGTCGTAATAAATACACTAGGAGTCACATCATCATAGATTACAGTTGAACTATTTGTAACATTAATAAGTGTGTCAGGATTGCCAAATGTATCATGATATGGTATAGAAAAGACGACTGGTCCATTTGTCTCGCCACCAGCAAATGTATATGTAGCAGTATATTCATTTCCACTAACATTGGTAACAGTTGCATTATTCGTTTGAATAGTTGCCGTTGGTGTAAGTACAGCTTCTGCTGTAGTAAAAGATATCGTAGCTGTATTACCAATTTTTGCATATGTTGTATCAGCATTATCAGATGAAATCGAAATTGGGTTTGCATTATTTAATACTTGTTTTACCAGCAACGTATCAACAGAACGATTGCCTATAGTTTCATTTCCCGCATTATCGATTAATTTCGTTGTTATTTTTAATCGTCCGCCTTCCACAAATCCAGGAACATTTTCTAAAAAGTCTGCACTTGTAATTGTACTCATTGAGTCCACTAAATCATTGGTAGCAATTGTATGATTTTCACCAAAATCAGTAAATGCACCATCATTGACGCTAATTCTCATTTTCACATTTGCTCCCAATAGAGCATTGGGATCATATATTGGATCTAGAAGAGTCGGATTGATCAATGTTGTAGGTGCATTATTAAGCCATCCTGTAGCATCGCATGTACCATTACTATTCCCAGTTGCATCATTTAGAACCGTTCCAGTCCCCTCCCCCATTTTCCAGTAACTGACTAAACCTGTCTCATTGCCATTTAGTGTCCAAGAACGAAACCCTGCGATTTCTGATTCAGTTCTTGCATAGTTCCATAATCTGACATCACAAACCTGGCCATTGAAATAATTAAAGTTTGCATCATTTTTAAACTTACCAATAAAAAACTCTGAACCTGAAACATGATCATAATCTACATTTCCTGTCCGATTTACTGCGCTAACTAAGACCCCATCTTTATAAATCTTGATTTCTGAACCATCATAAGTTCCTGCTAAATGAGTCCATACTCCATTCTGAATACTAGTTGAAGGATTCGATTCCCATTGATCTTGAGGAGAGCTGTCTGTTACAAGAAAAAATCTCCATAATCCATTAAAATAAACAAAACCATATCCTGATTCATTGCCAGCAACAGCTTGTCCATATGAAATCATCCCATCATATGTATCTGCAGATTGTACTTTAGCCCATACTTCCAATGTTAATGTATTTAATTGTAAACCATTTGTCCCATGGCTTGTAACACTAGTTGAATTATCATTATAAAATCGACTCCATCCATCTAGGACATTAAAATCTGAAATAGCAGTATCTGGAGGCAGTGTTAAATACACTTCTAGATTTGTGTTGATACTATTCCATACTTGATCCCTTGTCCAAGGCTCTCCACCTCTAGGAAATATATGCCCAGTATTATATGATATGGGACCAATGCGATCAACAATAACTTTTGAACTATTGGTTGTTTGCGTTACGGTTTGGCCTGAAATATTATCAGAACTAATAAAATCAATTGAAAATAACAATGGTCCCTCAGCATCATTTGCCGAAATTGTTTTGGTTGCAGAGTAGTCTGTTCCACTTCCTGTGCTAGAAATAAATTCTCCATTCATTATCACTGTAGGCGGGGCAATTAAATCAGTATTAGAAGTCATGGATAACGTTACATCATCATTATTGACTGCACCTGTTGGGTTATCAACAGGTCCTGTAATATTTACAGTGTTCAATACTGGAGCACCATAAATCTTAACATTATCAAGATACCAGAAGTTAATATTATATGAATACGTTCCATGAGATCTAAAACGAATTTGTAATGTATCTATATCTCTTAACCCAGTTAAGAAAAAACTATTTGTCCCCCAGGGAATATCTACCGCACCCAAAGAGGCATCCGCAAGAAATGTTAAGGCATTTTCCCATCCTGAACCGGTGCAATACTCAACTTCAAGATATTCATTCGTTGTTGTGCTCTCCCAAGCATCAAAATACATATCAAATGATATTTTTATATCAGAGAATTCTGAAATATTAATTAATGGGGAATACATTGCTGTTGAGTAATCTCTTGTATGAGAATACCTAAATATAGCCACAGGAGAAGAAGACCAATTTGGCGCAGATGAATTTTTTTTCCAAACTTCTACACTACTTTGTCCATCTAGATAGAATGAATCTGGAGGAGTAAAAGATGAATAATATTGGTCATCATTACTACAAGAACCATCGGCGCAATCATAATCATCAGTCGTACTACTAAAATTAAAACTGTTCCCTGCGCTATGAGTAACTTGTGCAGATACCCATTTATCAAAATTCGTTCCTGAACCCCCAGAAAATGTTTCAATAAATGGAAGAATTTCATAAGTAGTAGTCCCATCTTTAACAACAAAATCTCCTGGATCAGTATCGGTACTATATATTATGCTAAATGGAAAAAAAACTGCAATAATAAAGAAAATGTTTTT
>Ga0208764_10001474_pt1 | contig 15045 bp, 13 predicted proteins | sample ETNtaG_18_FD_185762 | JGI IMG/M metagenome (GOLD analysis project Ga0208764, IMG submission 185762) | Marine microbial and viral communities from oxygen minimum zone, Eastern Pacific Ocean - ETNP201302SV91 (SPAdes) (version 2) | ecosystem: Environmental > Aquatic > Marine > Oceanic ... | reverse complement strand
AAAACTCAGATCCTACAGCCATTGGCTGAATGGTGCCTGCAATGCCCACTACTGCCAAGGTGTTGAACATGTTAGATCCGATCACGTTACCAATGGCTAAATCGTGTTCGCCTTTCTTCACCGCCATTAGCGATGATGCAAGTTCTGGTAACGATGTACCAATTGCGATAACCGTCAACCCGATAATAGTATCGCTAACACCGAAGAAGGTGGCGACTTCTACCGCGCCCCATACCAGCATACGCGAGCTTGCAACTAGCAATAAAAGCCCCGCAATCAACCACATTACATGGGTTTTTACTGTACCTTCGTTGCTATTAATCTCTTCATCGTATTCGTCGGCGAGGGCGTCTTTGTCGCCTTTCATGCCGTGATAAATACTCCAAGAAAGCAGAAGCACAAACAGTCCTAACAAAGAGAATGCGTCGTCTTTCGAGATATTTAAGTCCCACACCTGCCATGCGGCAAAGAAGGTGATGCCAAGTAAAACAGGCAGCTCTTTCTTAATGATTTCTGATTTAACCGCAATAGGACTAATGATTGCGGTAAGGCCAAGGATTAACAAGATATTGGCGATATTAGAGCCATAGGCGTTACCCAGCGCTATGCCAGAGTTGCCTTGAATAGCTGCAAACACTGAAACGATGATTTCAGGGGCCGATGTACCAAACCCAATAATGAGCATACCGATGAGCAAGGGGGAAACACCGAAATGATTGGCTACCGATGCGGCACCACCTACAAACTTCCCTGCGCTCCAAAGCAAAACCGGTAATCCGATTAAAATAGCCAAGCTGGCTAATAACATACGTACTCCTTAAACCATTCGTATCTTGTTTGCTTACTTCAATGTATAGGCAAACTCAATAAACAAAAGTCGTTTCAATCTATTCAAATGCACATTAGTTTTTGTTGTCTTAACGATGAAAAAAAGCCGTGCTGATAATGCTATGCAAATGATGAGTAAAGCGTAAACTCAGCGCTACTTTAATCGTGTTTGTAAATTGAACAAACACAGCAATAATTGTAACTGACAACACACTATTTAGAAGCGAATTACATGCACAATACACTGATTGTTACTGATGATGTTACTCCTTTTTGTAACACAGCTTTAACCGTGCTGACTTTTCAAGATTATCTTGCTGAGTTTCCAAAGTTGAACGAGCCCAAAACACGCGTTATCAATATTTGTGATACCACGCGTTACTTAAGCGAAGGGTACTATTGTTCACTTTTGGCTCAGGCACGTAATCACTCTGTATTGCCTTCTGTAAATACCATTAACGATTTACGCATGGCGGAAGAGAAAAGTATCGATCGCATCGTCTTCTCTTTGTCGGTATCTCAAGACAATACGGAAATTACTGATGAGCCTATATTAGTACTTTTCGGCGAAGTGAAAGATCAGCGCTTTAAGCGTTTGGCGCGCCAAGCGTTTGAAAAATACCCGTACCCTGTTTTGGTGTTAAGCCCAACAGTTACCGATACGAAAGTATCGCCTAAAGCCACGGGTAAAGTACAAATTGAAGGCTTTGCAAGCGTACAAGCAAAAGCGTTTAAAGACTTAGATGCCAAGCAACAAGCGCGTTTCATTGAGCAATTAGAAGCACATACCAAAATACAGTGGAAAGCCGGTAAAACGAGCAAACGTACTCGTTGGGATATGGCCATTTTGGTTAACCCAGAAGAGAGCACGCCGCCTAGTGACGAACGCGCCATTAAAAACTTTGTGAAAGCAGCTGAAAAAGTGGGCTTTCGCGCAGATGTGGTAAGTCGCCTGTCGCAAGAAGAATTGGGTCACTATGATGCATTGTTCATTCGTGAAACGACGGCGATTGACCATCATACTTACCGTTTAGCGCGTGCCGCAGAGCGAGAAGGCATTGTGGTTATGGACGACACGCAGTCAATTCTGCGCTGCTGTAACAAAGTGTACCTGCAGGATGCGTTTGCTTATCAAAAAGTGCCAGCGCCGAAAGCGACGTTTGTATCGAGCGCTACTGATGAAGTATGCGAAAAACTCATAGCTGACTTTGGTTTGCCTCTTGTTTTAAAACTGCCAGAAAGCTCGTTTTCCCGCGGCGTGCATAAAGCTGAAAATAAAGAAGCGTTAAAAACGCGCTTAGAACAAATGCTGGCTGAATCGGCACTTGTTTTGGTTCAGGAATATATATTCACTGAATTCGACTGGCGAATTGGTGTATTAGGTGGCAAACCTATTTACGCTTGCCAATACTTTATGGTGCGCAACCATTGGCAGATATACAACCATCAGGGAGACCGATTCTCTTCGGGTGGATTTGCCACAATGCCAACATTTGAAGTACCTAAGCCGGTGTTACAAGCTGCTATAAAGGCCGCTAAAGCGGTGGGTGACGGCTTGTATGGTGTAGACATCAAGCAAACCGGCAGTGCAGTTTATGTTATTGAAGTGAACGACAACCCAAGTATCGACTCGGGTGTTGAAGACAAATATTTAGGCAAAGAACTGTACGAATTAATTATGCAGGAATTTGCTGACAGGTTGGAGCAAAGAGGGCGATGATTACATCGGCTGAGCGAGTAATTGAAGTGAATAATGCAAGTCCACAGGAAAGCGCAAATCGTGCATATGGTCTAGCTGAGGGCGCATCTAATACTAAATCGACAAATGGTGCCGGTGTGCCTTCTACGCAGTCGAGTGTAGTGCTACGCGTTGCGACATTACACGATCTTGCTTCGCTTCAGCACATTGAGCAAACTTGTTTCACCACCGACAGGCTAAGTAAAAGCCGTTTCAAATTTTACATTGATGCCCAGCATGCAGAGCTTATTGTGGCCGAGCGTGAGCCGTCGACTTCAAGTTCTAACCTCGACAAAAATAAGCCGAGTGTAAATAGCATTGTTGGCTATGGACTGTTGCTGCTGCGTCGTGGAACGCAGCTCACTAGACTGTATTCTATCGCAGTCTTGCCTGAGGCGAGAGGGCTTGGCGTTGCTGAAAAGCTCATAAATAGCTTGGGGGAGCGGGCGCTTTTGCGGGGAAAGCGATTTATGCGCCTAGAAGTGGCAGTAGGTAATGCCGGCGCCATTGCTCTGTATAAAAAATTAGGGTTTAGTCAGTTTGGTATGTATACCGATTACTACGACGATCACACTGACGCATTACGTATGCAAAAAGTGTTGGTGCCGAGTAAATCAGTTAAGCCAGAGGTTTATCCGTGGTACCAACAGACGACTGATTTTACCTGCGGTCCGTCAGCATTAATGATGGCAATGTGTGCATTGAACAATCGCTATGAGATGACCCAAGAAAAAGAACTATCGTTGTGGCGTACTGCTACCACGATATTTATGATGTCAGGTCATGGCGGTTGCCACCCGGTGGGATTAGCGCTCGCCGCGGTAAACGAAGGTTATGCAGCGAAAGTGGTCATCAATCAGGATGTCCCGCTTTTTGTTGATGGCGTTAGAGATACTAACAAGAAAGCGATAGTCGAAAATGTTGAATCGCAGTTTATGGCAGAGGCGCGTAGAAAAGGCATTTCTGTTGAAATCTCTGACTGGCGAGTTGATGTTATCGACCAAACCCTTAAAGCTGGCGGGGCAGTATTGTGCTTAATCAGCACATACGCGTTTGATAAGAAAAAGGTTCCCCATTGGGTTGCGGTGACTAGCTGCGATTCTCATTGCTATTATCTGCACGATCCAGATGCGAGTGAGGGGCAGCCTGTCGAGTATCAACACATTCCGGTTGCCCGCGAAGACTTTCTAAGGCTTGCCAGCTATGGCTCGCGTAAAGTAAGAACATTGGTACTCCTTAAAAAGAAAAAGTAACACGAATTTTTGCTTAGGCCTGAGGCACGGAGAATGCTTGAGGCCTCATACCATTAGTCCGCAAAGATAAATACCCACTCAGCGAAACTTAAAATAGCCATAACCGTGGCGTGTCATCGCAGGTATTAGTGATGAACTCGTGTAACGTTAACCTTTTTATTTAGCGTTTTAAGTTGTTTTACTAATTGAGAAAGCTCTTTCACCGAACCTGAATAATCAATGTGCTTATTCATTTCTTGGCCTTTCACAGCACTTCTATAAAGCGCCTCACTTTCAAAACACGCAGTTTGCTCATTAAGCGTGTTCCATTCCGCTTTTAGGTCACTTGGAATACAGTGGCGTTTTGCAATAATTTTGTCTTTTATTTGCAACACTTTCCCGATTAATAATTGTGCATCTGTTGGCATAATAATATCTCCTGTATAGCTTTTTGTGCTTAAGTTGCTGTTTATCAAAGGCATTAAGTGTTTACTTTGATAGACGTAGTGTAAATTCAGCAACATCTCAACACACACTCATAATAAGTGTTGCAGCAAAGATGCCAACTCTTACTAGTAGATGACTTAGAACACGCCAAATGTGCCTAAATGCGGATTGCAACTGTTGAGGCTCACTAAAGCGAGAAAGAGAGCGAGGAAAAGAGAGCGAGGAAAAGAGAGCGAGGAAAAGAGAGCGAGGAAAAGCTAAAAGGAAAAATAGCGAAGCCGGCTAACGGATAGAGAAAAGCCCGAGCGATTTTAGTGCATGGCTTGCATGACGCCTTGAAATCTCAGGCCATGAAATATCAGAGCCATGCTGCTCATTAAGATCTAATGTGTTGGTTTAGTGGGACTGGTAGAAGTGGCTTTTTAAAAAAATAATAAACCACGTATTAACAAGATAAACCCAAGTGCTATTTATAAGCGTAGCGCTTGGGTTTATTTTTAATTTTCTTTACCTGACAATAGCAGAAGTGTGGCGTCCAAATTAACAGATTAAGTAAGATAGCGGTAACAAGGCTGAACACAATTGACGAAGGCGTTAGTGGGACAGAGGGGCTGAAATTATCTAACACGCGCTTCAGCGTACCATATTGAGAAGGCGAGGCCATAAACACAAGCTTTTCGAAGTAATGACCGTGCTCTAGCTTCCTCATGCCTTGCTCTAAAGTGGTGATCTGGGCGAAGCGTGTGGCTTTCATCGAGGCATTCTCTCGCACAACTGGCTCACTGTTTTTCTGTAAGCTTTCAAGCATGGCTTCAACCGAAGAAAAACCATGCTGCTTGGCGAGCGCTGACGAACTAGAAACTTCATCTCTCAGTGCATCATAATAACCATTGAGGTATTGACGATAATGATCCGCCAAGATGGGGACTTGAAGTGTAATGATAAACAAGACTGCAAATACAACTTTATCTAAAACACGTACTATCATTCAAATCTCGCTATAAACACTCTGCATTAATGATCTAATTAGTGACCCGCTTTAAAGTTGAATGTTCACTCTATAACAAAACTAACATCAACCCTCGGGCCAATTGACGTCAACTGGTGGTTCAAAACTCATATTTCACCCAAGAAGATAGTTAGCGTAACAATCTCACACACTATTTCAAGGCGGTGTAAATCGCATGGGTCAGCTTACTTAACTGCTCGGAAGATATAATGTAAGGAGGCATAATGTATACCAATTTCCCGAATGGCCGTATCCACACGCCATGTTTCACAAAATGGCGTTGAATTTCGGCAACATTGACGGGATTTACCGTCTCGACTACCCCTATAGCACCTAACACCCGTACGTCAGCGACTCGCGGCAAGTCTGCACATTTTGCCAATTCGGTTTGTAATTGTTTCTCAATGACAGGGACTTGTTGCTGCCAATGATTTTCGTTAATGAGCGACAGACTGGCATTGGCCACCGCGCAGGCTAACGGGTTGCCCATGTAGGTTGGGCCGTGCATAAATACGCCAGGCTCCCCTTGGCAAACCCCTAAAGCCACGTCTTCGGTACACAAGGTCGCGGCCAGTGTCATATAACCACCCGTAATCGCTTTACCCAAACACATGATGTCAGGCGAAATACCTGCATGCTCGCAAGCGAAGAGCTTACCTGTACGGCCGAAGCCAGTAGCAATTTCATCGCAAATTAAAAGTACGTCGTAGGTATCGCAAAGCTGTCGGCAGCGCTTTAAGTATTCGGGGTGGTAAATACGCATGCCTCCCGCGCCTTGAACAACAGGTTCTAGGATAAGGGCTGCCATCGTGTGGTGATGCTTTTCAAAAATCTCTTCAAGTGGAAGAATGTCATCTTCGCTAAACGTTTGGCCAAAGCGAGTTTGAGGAGCGGGCGCAAAAATCTGCTTGCTTAGTACACCCTCAAATAAACTATGCATGCCGTTAACGGGATCGCACACACTCATTGCGGCAAAGGTGTCGCCATGGTAGCCATTGCGCGGCGCGACAATGCGTGACTTCTCTGAGCGCCCTTGACACGCCCAATACTGAATCGCCATTTTTATCGCAACTTCAACAGACACTGAGCCAGAGTCTGCTAAAAATACACGCTCTAACCCTGCCGGCACCATGTTCAGTAACGATTTACACAAATCTACCGCCGGCTGGTGGGTAATACCGCCAAACATAACGTGAGAAAATGCGTCAATTTGCTTGTGCGCAGCATCGTTGAGTACAGGATGGTTGTAACCGTGAATAGCTGCCCACCAGCTAGACATGCCATCTACTAGCACTTCACTTGTGGCCAAGGTAAGTTCAGCGCCTTTTGCACCAACTACTTCATAGCAGGGAAGGGGATTAACCGCCGAGGTATAGGGGTGCCAAATGTGTTGTTTATCAAATTCTATATTGTTCACAAAATAACCATTAGTAAGGGTTTTAAATTGGTCAGAGTTGACAACTCGATATTGGGGCATAGACTAAGCCAGCAATAATAATTAGTAAAGGACAGTCAATGACGCTGGCTAGTGCGCCTTCTGCGCAAACGACAACTATTCGAAACGATTGGACCAAAGCCGAAGTTGAGGCTTTGTTTGCGATGCCATTTAACGATTTACTGTTTAATGCCCAAGTAGTGCATAGACAGCATTTTAATCCGAATGAAGTGCAGGTCAGCACGCTTTTGTCGATTAAAACCGGTGCTTGCCCTGAAGACTGTAAGTACTGCCCACAAAGTGCCCGCTATGATACGGGCCTTGAGAAAGAGCGCCTGCTAGAAATCGAAAAGGTCATCCAGCGTGCGAAAGAAGCAAAGCAAGTAGGCTCAACCCGTTTTTGTATGGGGGCTGCTTGGCGAAACCCGCGCGACAGAGACATGCCTTACATTTTAAAAATGGTTGAAGAGGTGAAAAGCTTAGGCTTAGAAACCTGCATGACGCTGGGTATGTTAACCCGCGAACAAGCTGTGGCCTTAAAGCAAGCGGGTCTTGATTATTATAATCACAACCTTGATACCTCTCCGGAATACTACGGCGATATTATCACGACCCGTACTTATCAGGACCGACTGAATACATTAGAGAACGTGCGTGCGGCAGGTATGAACGTTTGCTCTGGGGGAATTGTGGGCATGGGAGAAACGGTGAGCGATCGGGCTAGTATGTTAGTGCAATTAGCAAACCTTCCTGAGCAGCCTCAAAGTGTACCTATTAACATGTTGGTTAAAGTAAAAGGTACGCCACTCGATAGTGTAGAAGACTTGGACTATTTTGAGTTCATTCGCACTATTGCCGTTGCCCGTATTATGATGCCTAAGTCACATGTGCGCTTGTCGGCAGGCCGCGAAGCAATGAACGAACAAATGCAGGCGCTTTGCTTTATGGCAGGTGCGAATTCCATTTTCTATGGCTGCAAGCTGTTAACCACATCAAATCCAGATACCCATGAAGATGTAATGCTGTTCAAGAAGCTCGGTATTAACACCGAGCGCACAAGGGATTACTCAGACGAAGCACATCAACAAGTGTTAGAAGAAGAAATTGCCCAGCAACAAGAGCAAGGCGACGACAGTAACGACTTGTTTATTGATGCAACCAAGCCTAAGGTAGCGCCAAAGAAACAGCATTTAACGGAGGCGTAATGGCCTTTCACTGGTTAGACGATTCGCTGAGCGCGCGTGCCGAGCAAGGCTTGCTGCGCCAGCGCCACTGCCAACAATACGAAAAAGACAACATTATTTGTATTAACGGTGAGCACTATCTTAACTTTTCAAGCAATGACTACCTAGGCATGCGCCAGCATGAGGGTGTATTGCAAAGTTGGGTTGAGGGGCTAGCGCAGTTTGGTGGTGGCAGCGGTGCATCGCCTTTGGTAACTGGGCACACACAGGCTCACTTGGCGCTAGAAGCCTACATTGCCGATGGGTTAAACCGAGAAGCTGCGCTGTTGTTTAACTCTGGCTTTGCCGCCAATCAGGCACTGTGCATGGCACTTTTTCCTCACATGTCTCACTCTAATAAAAGCGTAAGAGCAGGGCACATAATTGCTGATAAGCTCATGCACGCTTCGTTTTTAGAGGGGGCGCAATGTGTATCTGATAGCGCCAAGCTTCGCCGTTTCAAGCATAACGATCTAAGTCATTTAGAGAGCCTGCTATCGAGCGTTTGTCAAAGCCAGGTGCCCGATGCGGTTGGTAATTCTGGTGCAAACCAGCAAGACACTCTGATTGCCAGTGAAGGTGTGTTTAGTATGGACGGTGACGTAGCGCCTTGTGAAGATATCGCTGAACTGGCCGCTAAATATAATGCATGGTTCATGTTAGACGATGCACACGGTATGGGTGTATTGGGTGAAAACGGCTTCGGCACAGCAGAAGCACTAAACTTAAGCCAGCAACAAGCGCCTATTGTTATGGGAACATTTGGCAAAGCAGTGGGCACGGCCGGCGCCTTTATTGCGGGAAGCCAAACCCTAATTGATTATCTGGTGAATTTTTCTAAACATTATGTGTATTCCACTGCCATCCCACCAGCACAAGCGGTCGCGACGTTGTACTCTCTTACACATATCGCCAGTGATACTGCCCGCCGCGAAACGCTGCATAACAATATCGCCTATTTCAGAGACTCGTTTCAAAAGCGCTTCGGACAGACACTTAATACAAGCGAGAAAGGCGATGCATCAATTGAAATCACTTTGGGGCAGTCGCAAAGCGCGATCCAGCCCATTATTGTTGGTAGCCCAGAACGTGCAGTTGCACTAAGTGAGGGGCTAAAGCAGCGCGGTATCTGGGCAACGGCTATCAGGCAGCCTACTGTACCGAAAAACCAAGACAGGCTGCGTATAACGCTTACGTCAAATCATACATCACAAGATATTGACGTATTGCTTGATGCTCTAGAGCTTTCACTTAATAACTTTCTGTTAAGTGAGACTTCAGTAGAAAAAGAATCAGACAGCGCTGTGAATACTCCTGACTCTGTAAGTAAAAAAGAGATGTAACGATGTCACTAAGTCCCGCTATAAAAGCTGCTATGTCGGCAGAATCAAGAAGTCTCTTCGACGGTAAGCTGTCGCGTGACGCGGCGCAGGCGGCTTTTAAGGCAAACGGGGCTTTTTCGTCCGAGGCACCTCTCGATTTTAAAAGTGCGACCAACGCTGAAGGGACTCTCACAGTTAAAACTGCTTACCCTTCTGATTGCTCTTCCAAAGCTGCGGCACATTTGAATGCTGAGAAAAACGCTAAGACTGAGGGCTATATTACAGCTGAAGGCTCTATAACAACTAAAGGCGCTGCAAAAGCTGAACGCAATGATACTGCTTCAGCAATTAACGAGCAGGACGTGGCACATCGCTTTTCAAAAGCGGCTGCGCAGTACAACAGTATTGCGAGTGTTCAGCGCATTATTGCCAAGCAGGCAATAAAGAACTTACCTATATCCTTACAGGGTAAGGCTCTTGATATCGGCTGTGGTACTGGCATTCATACCCAAACCCTTGCAAATAAAGGTGCAGCTGCAACTGGCGTAGACATTGCCGGGGGCATGTTGGCTCAGGCCAGAAAAATGTACTCTGACCCCATTTTCGTAAAAGGTAGTGCTGTTGATTTGCCTTTCTGTGATAGCCAATTTTCAACCGTATTTTCATCTATGGCGCTTCAGTGGGTTAGCGATACTCGTCTTGTCGCTAATGAGATAGCGCGAGTGCTTAAAAACGGTGGTCTTGCCGAACTGGCCATTATGGTGGCGGGTTCATTTAGTGAGCTTAAAACGGCGCGCAAAGTAGCGCAGCTTCCGCAAGCCGAAACCTATATGCCGACAACCTCACAATGGGTAAATGGCTTTAAGCAGTCGGGCCTTTCTTTGCAACGGGTGATTACTAAGGACTATGTCGATACTCACTGCGATATTATGTCGCTACTGCGCTCTGTGAAAGGTGTAGGGGCAGGAGAGACCGGGCGAAAACAACCGCCGCTCACCCGTCGAGATATTAAAAAATTAGCTATGGCTTACAGCAATATGAGCGGTGTAGAAAGTAAGTTACCGCTTACCTACCGCGTAAGTCATTTTAGATTGGAAAAACGATGAAGCAGTATTTCATTACCGGTACCGACACCGAAGTAGGTAAAACCTATGTTACCTGCCAACTACTACAAGCTGCGCAAAAAGCCTCGTTAAGCGCCATCGGCTACAAGCCTATTGCAGCCGGGTGCGAACAGGTTGATGATGAGTGGGTAAACGAAGATGCGCTAAATATTCAGAAAGCGAGCTCCAAAATACGCGCAGATAAAGCCATTAAAATAACAGACAATAACGAGCTAAAAAGCGCAAGTGAAAACAACGAAGAAAGTGGACAGACACTTCCTTTGCATCAAATAAACCCAATTGCACTAAAGCCGGCTATTGCTCCACATATTGCTGCCCTTGAAGAAGGTGTTGCGTTAACGTTTGACGAAATTGCAAGAGGGCTTGACGAACTGCACGCCTATAAACCAGATCTTCTGTTAATGGAAGGTGCAGGTGGGTGGCGTTTACCGCTAACGGTAGGTGATGAGTATACGCCCACTTACTATCTTTCTGATGTCGTGAAAACACTCAAAATGGATGTGATTTTAGTTGTAGGCATGCGTTTGGGTTGCTTAAATCACGCGCTATTAACGGCAGAAGCAATTCGCGCTGATGGACTTACCATTAAAGGATGGGTTGCGAACGACATCACGGGTAACATGACGCGATACCAAGAAAATCTGCACTCTCTTAAAGCCATGTTACCCGAGCCGCTACTGGCAGAAATTCCCTACCAAGTAGCGCCTAATGATGAGGCGCTATTCGCCGCTATCAAGCAAATAAGTTAAATCATCACTTGAATGAATTGACGTTTTTTCTTCACCTAAAAAGATAAAGCCGTCTTTTTCACCCACTAGGGTAAGTTGATTATGAGTAAGGCGCAGCGCTGTGCCTTCGCGAATAGCAACTACTGGCGTGGTTGGATTAAGCGTGGTGAACTCTGCCAAACGTTGGTCGCGGGTTTCGCCATTGTGACCCTGCGGCTGATAATCGGTGTAGTGCGGGTTTAACTGAAACGGCACGATATCTAGTGCATCAAAGCTAGGCGGCTCGATAATGGGCATGTCGTTAGTGGTTCTAATTGATTGACCACAAATATTCGAACCTGCACTCCAGCCAATATAAGGAGTGCAATCGGCGATGGCGTGCTTTATTGGCACAATAAGCGCGTTTGCATAAAGGGTAGAAAGCAGGTGAAAGGTGTTTCCACCGCCTACAACAATGGCTTGGCCGTTTTTCTTTGCGTTATTTACCGCGGCAACCGGATCTTCAACGGAATGTAGCCCAGTAACCTTGCACTCTGGCAGGGCGGTAGCAACGGCGTCTACATAGCTATCGTACGTTTGAGTGACGGCGGCATAAGGAACAAATAGAAGGTCGCGAATTTCGCCTAAGTGTGCAAAAATAAGCGCTCTAGCGTGCTCTAAGTAAGCCTCGTCGCCTTGACGTGAGCTACTTAGCATAAGTACATGTGCGGTCATACTAACTCCACAATTTTTCTGACGGCGTATCATACGTGAAACTAGGCATAAAGTTTAGTCGCGCTCCGTCACTGCGTTGAAATAGGATTTTGAATGAAACAATCTACATCGGTGTTGTTCGTGTGTTTGGGTAATATTTGTCGTTCTCCAACCGCAGAAGCCGTGTTCAAACACAAGGCTGCACAAGCCGGATTAAATATTGAAATTGACTCAGCGGGAACCCACGGCTATCACATTGGTAACCCGCCCGATAAGCGTTCGCAAGCCGCAGGCGTAGAACGAGGCTACAGTTTCAAAGGGCTAAAATGCCGACGTGTGGATGAAAGCGACTTTGAGCGATTTGATTTCATTCTTGCCATGGATAACAGCAACCTTGCTAATTTGCACGGTATGTCGCCTAGCCAGTACCACGATAAAATTAAGCTGTTTCTTGATTTTGCAAATGCAGACGATAAAGAAGTACCTGATCCATATTATGGCGGCAAGCGCGGCTTTGAGCTGGTGTTGGATCTTATCGAAGAAGCGTCGGACGGTTTGATTGCGCATATTAAACAAACCCAACAACAATAAACGCAGATCATATTGATAAACCATCTCGAAAGCCCACGTTGAGAACCCGTATTGACAATGACAGGAACTAAACGCACCGCCGTCACTTTGGTTGTAATAACAGTACTTTTGTCACTCGTCATAGGTGTGGTAGGGATTGTTGGCGTGACAGGGCTGTCTGATACGGCGGCTGAACTAAAACAGCATATTATTGTTCAGCTTCAAATACCGCTTATTCTCACTGCGTGTTTAGTAGGGGCGGCACTGTCTACAAGTGGCGCTACCTTGCAAGTAGTACTGCGAAATCCCCTGGCAGATCCGGGAATTATTGGCATTACGAGTGGCGCAAGCTTGGTTGCTGCGCTTTTGCTACTGCTAACCCCACAATGGGCTACAGCGTACCTACACTATTTGCTGCCTTTGGGATGTTTTATTGGTGCGTTGTTATCTACATTTATTATCTACCGCTTAGCAAGAAAACTGTTGGGCTCCTCTACGGCTGTTATTCTAGCGGGTATTGCCATCTCTACTCTTAGCGGCGCTATTATCGCTTGGCTTTACATGTTCAGCGACGCTAATGCCCTTCGCAATCTTACTTTCTGGTTAATGGGCAGCTTGTACCAAACTAACTGGTTAATTTTGTCAGTGGGTGGCCCGTTAATCGCTGTTGCTGTCGCATTACAGCTTTATTTCGCTGGCGATTTAAACAAGCTCTATGCCGGTGAACTTGCAGCAAAAAGTAGTGGTGTGGATGTGGAGAAACTCACTGAGCGCGCACTCATTGTCTGCGCTATTGCTGTAGGTACTGCGGTGTCTATGGCAGGCTCTATTGCTTTTGTTGGCTTATTAGTACCGCATATCTTACGTTTGATCATCGGGCATAATAATCGCTATTTGTTGCCGTTAAGTGCATTAAGTGGTGCAAGCCTGCTGATGCTGGTTGCGTTAAGCTCTGAAATAACCCGTGCCATTACGCTTCCGGTGTCTATGGTAACAGCTACGCTAGGCGGTCCATTATTAATTTGGGCATTAGCAAAAGGTCAAATAAAAGGGTAGTGGAGGGGAAATGAAATGACGACAAACAATTTTAGACCCCAGCAACGCCCTGATTCTGGCAGCAATGAACGAATAAATGCTAGTGAGCAAGACACCATAATTACTAACCCTAAGGAAAACGTTAGCGTTAAAGGTGACGTTGCTGATTGCAATAGCCCAGCGAATAGCCATAACCTAGCAGATAGTCGTACCGTTTTAAGCTTACAGAATGTAAAAGTGGCATCGCGACTTTCGGTGGAAGGTTTACGTGCAAAAAAAGGCGAGTGCGTTCACATTATAGGACCAAATGGGGCAGGGAAATCAACACTGTTGCTTATTCTTGCGGGCCTTATTGACGCTGATGAGGGCACCGTCATGCTGCTAGGCAAACCAATGAACGATTGGTCGCTGGCAACACTTGCGAGTGTGCGCACCTTATTAGCGCAACAAAGCGAAAGTGGTTTTCACTTGTCGGTAAAAGAATACCTAAGCTTTTATGCAACAGCACAGCAAGATGAACTAATTCCTCCGGTTTTAGAAAAAGCACTCGAAATATCGGGTTTCTTGAACCAAATTGTCACCCAGCTTTCTGGCGGTGAGCGTCAGCGAGTAGAAATTTGTCGTTCGCTTTTGCAGATATGGCCGCAGTTAGAGCGCGGAGAGGGCATAGCGTTTTTAGACGAGCCTCTGCAAGGGCTTGATATAAGACATCAATATGCACTGGCTAGTTTGGTAAAATTCCTTTGCGACAAAGGGAATACCCTACTTATGACGTCTCACGATATCGCGCTTAGTGCCAACTATTGCGATAGTTTATGGCTTATGCAAAAAGGTCGCATGGTGGCGCTCGGTAAGCCACAAGAGGTGGCCACGCAAACAAACTTAGAAAGTGTGTTTGAATGCCATTTTGCTATAAGCAAGCACGATAACTTTCTAGAAATTCAAGTTTGCGCACCTATTTCCCTAGAATAAATGTGGTAAAGTGCCCCCAGCATTTTTTTAGATTCACATTTTCACATTAGACTGATTAGAAAAAAGCGCTACAGACGCACTGTTAAGCGCGTTACAGTCTTTTTATTCGAAGCATCTAGCTTCAATAAATATTTTCAGTAAAACGTTTGCCCTACGTTTTTTTATTCAGGAGAACACCGTTGAGTAATTGGCAAGTAGACAGTTGGAGAAATAAACCTATTCTTCAGCAACCAGAGTACGACGACAAAGTACGTTTAAAAGAAGTAGAGCAAACATTAAGTTCTTATCCACCGCTTGTATTTGCTGCTGAAGCCCGTGAGCTAAGACGCCAGCTAGGTGAAGTCAGCTTGGGTAAAGGCTTTCTTTTACAAGGCGGCGACTGTGCTGAGTCGTTTGACGAATTTAATGCGCCTAAAATTCGCGATACCTTTAAAGTTATTCTTCAAATGGCCATTGTGCTTACCTTTGCTGGTCGTTGCCCGGTAACTAAGGTTGCCCGTATGGCAGGCCAGTACGCCAAGCCGCGCTCATCAGATTTCGAAACCCGCGGTGGCGTGACTTTACCAAGCTATCGTGGCGATATCATCAATAACTTCGAATTTACCGAAGCGGCCCGTCGACCAGATCCTGACCGTTTGTTGGAAGCCTACCATCGCAGTGCATCAACACTGAATTTACTTCGCGCGTTC